>SAMEA3663036__coassemble_26_pt1 | contig 75918 bp, 61 predicted proteins | sample SAMEA3663036__metabat2_high_PE_022 | metagenome-assembled genome bin SAMEA3663036 (sample SAMEA3663036) | pig gut metagenome | biome: pig gut; feature: pig-associated habitat; material: faeces | place: France | collected 2012
AACATGAAAGTAGGAGATAAACACCTGCGATTAGTGTTTACCTCCTACTCGATTGCACGGCAAGGGAAGCCTGTGGCAGATATTCAGCGAAGAGGATGCTGGGTGGAGAGGGAGCGTGAGCGGTAAGCCGTGGGGGAGAGCCCGGTCTGCTTGCTGAAGAACATGCAGAAGGTGGCTTGCGAGGAGAAGCCCAGTCGCTGGGAGATTTCCTGTACGGTGAGGTGTGAGGAGAGGAGCAGGGCAGAGGCTTTCTCTGTGAGACAACTGTCCAGTATCTGCTTGGGCGAACGGTCCGCCACGCGTGCCGTCACCATGGACAGATAGCGCTGACTGACAGCCATAAGTCGTGCGTACTCTCCCACACGATGGATGGTGGCATGATGAGCAGCGATGAGTGACATGTATTGGTTGTAGATATCGGCTGGGCGCATGGCATGTGTGTCGTTCTCCACAGCATACACCACACGATTGTGCATATAGGCATGAGCTGCCGAAACAGCCTCTCTCACGCTGTCTCCCATAGCCATTCGTGTGGCTATAGCCGAGGAGAGGGCGCTGCTCACACCGTGCTTCTGCCATCCCTCCATGTTTGCTGTGGAGAAGAACTCTCCCTCATCTTCTGCCAGCAGATAGGCTGTCAGACGGTCCTGGGAGAGACGTCCTCCGCGAAGCAATACAGAGCGAGCGCCAGTGGAGGCCAACAGTCGGGCTGCACGTTCCATGTCATAGTCGGTGCGAATGCGCATTCCCAGGATTTTCTCTGCCTCAGATACGCGTAGCTGTAGCAGTGCTGCATAGGGGAAGAGAGCCGTCTCCCACATCCTGACTACATCGGGTTCCACCAGGGCTTCCCCCGACGAGGCTATCAGTCCGGGAGCCATCACCACACGTGTATGGTACTGCAACTCCTGGGCCACAGCAGCCAGTGTGTCGGTATGTCTGAGCAAACCCACCTTCACGGCACGTGGGTGCTGCTGGCTCAGTATGGCCCTCACCTGTCCTGCCACCATGTGAGCAGGCAGGTCATATACGCTACTGATTCCATGTCTGTCCTGCACGGTCACCGAGGTTATGGCTGTGAGCGCATATCCCCCCAGGGCCGTGATGGTGCGTGCATCGGCTTGTATTCCTGCACAGGCCGAACTGTCGGAACCATTGATGCTCAGTATGGAAATCTCCTCATACATGCTGCAAAGATAGTATATTTCCCTCTCTTCCCCTTTCCGTTGTGGATTTTTCGTTCTATCTTTGCCCTGAGTGTATCCGTCTGTTTCCATTTGCCCTTTATCAGGCAGAAAGGCTGATGTGAAGCTCGCCATCCCCTGAGGACATTCACTGACATATCTATTATTAAATATATAAGAAGAAAACTATGAGAACATTCCTCCTGCTGCTACTCCTCTGTATGGCACAGACCATGCAGGCAAGGCACCTGATCATCTTTGAGACCGATATGGGTAACGATGTGGACGATGCATGGGCTCTGGATATGCTCCACAAGTATGCCGATGAAGGCCGAGCTCGTATCCTGGCTGTGATGCTTAACAAGGAGGGTGTGGGCCCTTGCCAGTATGTGGAACTGCTGAACACTTGGTATGGACGGCCGAAGATAGCTGTGGGAAGGGCCGTGAAGAAGCCAAACATCACGGGTGGAATCCCGTGCTTTCCCGATACGGTGGCAGCCATGAAGGATGCCAGCGGAAATCCGCTCTACCCCCACCGTATCAGCCATCTGTCCGATTGCCCCGATGCTGTTACCCTCTATCGCCGTCTGCTCTCCAAGCAGAAGGACCACTCTGTCACTATCGTGAGCGTGGGATTCAGCGGCAATCTGGCTGCACTCCTGCATAGCGAGGCAGACCAGTACTCACCCCTCTCGGGACGGGAACTGGTGACACGCAAGGTGAAGGGGCTGGTGGTCATGGCCGGACATATCTCCGATCCCCACTACAGAGAGTTCAATGTGCTGAGCGACATACCCTCATGCCAGGAGGTCTTCAGCAGTTGGCCCACGGATATCGTGGTCACTCCATTCGAGCTCGGACAGAACGCACAGTTGCCAGCCGCCTGCCTTAGGGAGGATTTCGGATGGACCGAGCATCATCCTGTGCTGGATGGGATAAAGGTGGCCTGGGGAGAATACCGGGACTATCCCACCTGGGATATGACGGGTGTGCTCTATGCTGTGGAGGGATGCGCCGGATACTTCACCCTGTCGGCACCAGGAACCATCACGGTAACCCCAGAGGGTTGCACCCATTATGTGGCCGACAGCCAAGGGCGGCATCGCTACCTGATGTCCGACCACAATCAGCGGAAACTCCTGGTGGAGCATATGCGCAGAATGGTATCAAGAAAGCCTAAAAACAAAAACTAATGTGTGAAGATATGAAGAGAATAGCCTCAGTGGCCCTGTCCCTTATGCTTCTGACCGAAGCCTATGCCCAGTGTCCCACCTTGTCTCCCAAGCCCCAGAAAGTATCTTGGGGAGAGGTGGCTTTTACCCACGATACGCCTCTCTGCGTGGAGGGAGCCGAACATGCTGATGCCGATGCCATGGCTCTGCTCAACAGTCAACTCTCCCATAGGTTCACTCCATCGGCTCAGGGAGCTGTGCGTCTGGTGATAGGGGAGGCTGGCGACAAGTCCGTACGTCCCTTCAGGAAGATGATTCCTTCACAGGCCGAAGGATATTACTTGAGTGTGGAACCCGAGCGCGTGGTCATAGCGGGGCGAGATGGAGCAGGCACTTATTATGGAGTGCAGACGTTCCTGGAAATCTGTCGTCAGCAGCAAGTCATGAGTTGCCGTATAGAGGACTGGCCCAGTGTGGCTTGCCGTGGAGTCATAGAGGGCTTCTATGGCAACCCGTGGAGCCACAGAGATCGCATACGCCAGTTTGAGTTCTACGGACAGAACAAACTGAACATCTATGTCTACGGGCCCAAGGATGACCCCTACCACAGAGCCCATTGGCGTGACCCCTATCCACAGGAAGAGGCACAGAAGCTGACAGAACTCGTACGAGAGGCGCACAGCCATAAGGTACAGTTTGTGTGGGCCATACATCCTGGTGGTGACATTCAGTGGAACAGACAGGACTCCATGGCTGTATGTCAGAAACTGGAGGGAATGTATGAACTGGGAGTGCGCTCCTTTGCTATCTTCTTCGACGATATATGGGGCGAGGGAGCCAAGGCCGACAAGCAGGCAGGATTGCTCAACTACGTTACCGACAATTTCGTGCGCAAGCACCCCGATGTGATGCCTCTCATCATGTGTCCTACCCAATACAACAAGGCCTGGAGTGGGGGAGACTATCTGAGCACGCTGGGTACACGCATGTATCCCGAGGTGAGAGTCATGTGGACTGGCAACAGTGTGGTGGACATGATAGAGCGTGACGATATGGAGTGGATCAATCAGCAACTGGGTCGCAAGGCTTTCATCTGGCTCAACTATCCTGTGAATGACTATTGCCAAAGCCGTATGCTCATGGGGAAAACCTATGGAAACGGACTGGACATCAATGAGATGGTGAGCGGATTCTGTTCCAATCCCATGGAGTATGCCGAGGCATCGAAGGTGAGCCTCTACAGCATAGCCGACTATACATGGAACATGCCTTCCTACGATGCCACCAGCAGTTGGAACCAAGCCATTGCGGCACTCATGCCCACAGCTCCAGAGGCCTTCCGATGGTTCTGTGAGAACAATGTGGACCTGGGCAAGACGGGACACGGACTGCGCCGAGAGGGAGAGAGTCCTCTCTTCCCCAAAGGCCAGGAGGCGGGATGGAAACCCTATGAGGACTTCTTCCAGAAGCAAGTGGCCGAGGCATCGCTCCTTCTGGCCGACAGTATCAACAGTCCCGAGATGCTGACTGAGATAAAGCCGTGGGTGGAAAGCATGCGCCTGCAGGGATTGCGCGGACTCACCGTAGTGCATATGGCACAGGCACTGGAGACCAATGACAGCATACTCTTTGTGGCCCTCTACCGCACACAGCAGGCCATCGAACAGGCACAGAAGAACATCATAAGCCGCAACTGGGAGGGCAGTGTGGTAAAGGCCAAACCACTGGTGGGAGGCACCGTGGTCTCACCATGGATAGACAGCCAGCTGGCTCTGGCCCTCAAGGCATATAAGAAGCATCACACCTACGGACGCGAGGCTTTCCCCCAGCAGGCCATCGAGGATGGACAATACACCATCATGGCAGAGGGTGCTTATCTGACCGATGCCCAGGCTGCCACCGACCGTACGGGCGACCATCCCGTGATGCAGGCATCCCGTGACAGCATCAATCCGCAGAGGCAACAATGGAACGTGGAACTGGATATCACCACCGGACGGTACAAGATAAGCAATGTACAGGACGGCAGGTATGTCAACGAGAACGGCGCCTTCTGGGCCAGCAAAGACATCAATCCCTATGACCCAGAGTGGCACACCTTCGTTCTCGTCCGCCAGACGGATGGCACTTACACCATTCAATGTGGCGGAAAGGCAGGAAAAGGCTTCTGGAAGGTGGAGGACGGACGTGTGCGCAATGCTCCTCAGGGCACGTCCTTCCGCCTGGAACCAGTACGTTGAGCCCCGAAGGATAAGTATACTGTCGGGGGAAATCCTTGCTCAAGAGCACGGAAAGAAGTAATTTTGCACCAATCAAAAGCAAGTATTAGATATGAAAAAGTGGATATTGTGCGCATGTGCACTTGCATGCGGAGTGTTCTCCCATGCACAGACAGGCATCACCCAAGATGTACTGAAGAGTTTGGAGGGAAGCTATACCGATACGCCCACCGACAAAGCCTTGAGGAATGCCATGGGGGCTACCAGCATTCAGAAACTGACTCTCAACCAGGACAATCGCTATGCCAAGGATACACATTTCAGTACAGAAGTCAAGAACAGCGGCATCAGCGACCAGGAGAGTAGCGGCCGCTGCTGGCTCTTCACCGGTACCAATGTGTTACGCAACAGAGCCATGCGTACCCTGGGAGTGAGTGACTTCTTCTTCAGTCAGGTGTATCTCTTCTTCTTTGACCAGCTGGAGAAGAGCAACCTCTTCCTGCAGGGCGTGATAGATACGCGCAAGGAGGACATGGACAGTCAGATGGTGAGGTGGCTCTTCCAGAATCCCCTCTCCGATGGGGGTACTTACACGGGTGTGGCCGATCTGGTCACCAAGTATGGACTGGTGCCTCAGGATGTGATGCCCGAGACCTATGTGAGCAACCTCACTTCAGAGTTTAACAGTTATCTCAAGCGTAAGTTGCGCGAGGATGGTATTCTCCTTCGCGAAAAGAGTCAGCAAGGAGCCTCCGACAAGGAACTTCAGGCTATGAAGGTGGAGCAGCTCAAGACCGTGTACCGAATGCTGGTCATGGCCTACGGACAGCCTCCCAAGACCTTCACATGGGCACCCAGAAAGGATGGCAAGTGCATCTCCGCCCCTCAAACCTACACACCACAGGAGTTCTATCAGAAGGTGTGTGCAGCCTCTGAGGACCTCTATGCCGACTACGTCATGCTGATGAACGACCCCAGCCGTCCCTATCATCAGGTGTACGAGATAGACTATGACCGACACCTCTATGATGGGCACAACTGGCTCTATCTGAACCTCCCCATGGAGGAACTCAAGCCCATGGCCATCGCCTCACTCAAGGACTCCTGCCAGATGTACTTCTCCTGCGACGTGGGCAAGTATCTCGACCGTCAGACGGGATTCCTGGACCTGAACAATTTTGAGTACGGAAACCTCTTTGGCACCACCTTCGGGATGAACAAGAAGCAGCGTATACAGAGCTTTGACAGTGGAAGCACACATGCTATGACGCTCATGGCCGTGGACCAGGACGAACAGGGAAAGCCCGTGAAGTGGAAGGTGGAGAACAGCTGGGGCAAGGCATCGGGAGCAGCAGGATATCTCATCATGACTGATGAGTGGTTTGATGAGTATATGTTCCGTGTGGTGGTCAACCGCAAGTATTGCACCCCCGAGGCTCTGGAGCTTCTCAAGAAGAAGCCTGTGAAGTTGCCCGCATGGGATCCCATGTTTATGGGAGAGGAGTGATACAGGCTTTCCACTTACTCCCTCTATACACATTATATATAATATATATATGGAAACGACAAGGCAGAACAAAATAGCCCGACTGATACAGAAGGAACTGAGCGACATGTTCCAGAAGCAGACCATGCATATGCGTGGAGTGCTGGTGAGCGTGAGCGTGTGTCGTATCAGTCCCGACATGAGTGTGTGCCGCGCTTATCTGAGTATCTTTCCCAGCGAGCGGGCTGCGGAGATAACGGAGAATATCAATGCCAATCAGAAGCAGGTGCGATATGAACTGGGGACACGCCTGGGCAAGCAGTTGCGCATCATACCCGAACTGAAGTTCTTTGTAGACGATTCGCTGGATTATGCCCAGCACATCGATGAGCTGCTCAAGAAGTAGCCTCTTCCGAAAGGCCACTCACGCCAAGCACGCATGAACTATCGCCTCTTCATTGCCCAGCGCTACCTGTTTAGTCCTAAGAGCCACCATGCCATCAATATCATCAGTGGCATTTCGGTGGCGGGTGTGGCTATTGCCACCATGGCTATGGTGTGCACCCTGAGCGTATTCAATGGATTCCGAGATCTGGTTTCGGGCTTGTTTACAGCCTTTGATCCTCAGCTGCGCATCTCTCTGGTGGATGGGCAGACCATCAGTGAGGATGATGAGGCCCTACAGCAGTTGCGCCAGCATCCGTCGGTCAAGGTGTATACACCCGTCATGGAAGGGCAGGCTCTGGTGGTACAGGAGAAGCGCCAGCACGTGGTCACCATCATGGGTGTGGCCGACAACTTTACCGAACAGGCACGCATCGAGGATATCCTCTATGGTGATGGTTCCTTCTGCCTGCATGCCGATGTGCTCGAGTATGGAGTCATGGGCATACGCCTGGCCAGCCGTATGGGACTCCCTGCCAGTTTCCCCGATCCTCTCCAGGTTTATGCACCCAAGCGTGGTGAACGGGTGAATATGGCCAATCCCCTCAGTTCGTTCAATCATGATGAACTGAACAGCCCGGGGGTGGTGTTCAACGTGCAACAGTCGCGTTATGACGAGAACTATATCATCACCAGCCTGGGCTTCGCACAGCGACTCTTCGACCAGAAGGGGCGTATCAGCTCCGTAGAGATTCGCCTCTGCGATGGTGTTTCGCTACAGTCTGCCCAGAAGGAGTTACGCACCTTGCTGGGCAACCGCTTTCGGGTGGAGGACCGGTATGAGCAGCAGGCAGATGTATTTCGTATCATGCGCATCGAGAAACTCATCTCTTACGTCTTTCTCACCTTTATCCTCCTGATAGCCTGCTTCAATATCATCGGTTCCTTGTCTATGCTGATGATAGACAAGCGTGGCGATGTGCTCACCCTCCGCAGCCTGGGTGCCACCGAAGGGCAGATATGTGAAATCTTCCTCTATGAGGGTCGTATGATCAGTATGGCAGGTGCCATACTGGGCTTGCTCCTTGGTCTGCTATTGTGCTGGTTGCAGCAGGAGTTCGGGCTTATCACCATGGGCGACAGCTCGGGCAGTTTCATCGTGGAGGCTTATCCTGTGAGTGTGCATGTGACCGACCTCCTGCTGGTCTTCCTTACGGTACTGGTGGTGGGGTGGATGGCAGTGTGGTGGCCCGTACGCTCCCTGTCACGCCGACTATTCTGAGACATCATGGCAGATATCTTCCCCTATGCCCGCCCGCTCTATGTGATGGCCAAGCCTGCAGGTCCCCTGTGCAACCTGCGTTGCCAGTATTGTTACTATACCGAGAAGCAAAACCTTTTTGCTCATAATGCGTGCAACATGTCCTCTGCGATGCTCGAACAGTTTGTGCGCCGATATATCGAGGTGCAGCAGACTCCCGACATCCTCTTCACCTGGCATGGGGGTGAACCTCTGCTGCGTCCACTCTCCTTCTATCGGGATGCCGTAAGGCTGCAGCGCTATTATGGCCGTGGCAGGAGGATAAGTAACTGTCTGCAGACCAATGGACTCCTGCTCACACCCGAATGGTGCCGTTTCCTGGCCGACGAGCAATGGCTGGTGGGCATCAGCATCGATGGTACTCAGGCCATGCATGACGCCTATCGGAAGGATGCCTCAGAAAGGGGTTCTTGGGAGCGCGTGATGCAGTCCATTGCTCTGCTGAACGAATATGGGGTGGAATGGAATGCCATGGCCACTGTCCATCAAGCCAATGTGCATGAGCCTCAGGCCTTCTATCATTTCTTCCGTCACCAGCTGGGTGCACAGTTCCTGCAGTTCTCGCCTGTGGTGGAGCGTGAGGTTCATCATGCCGATGGCCGGCACCTGGCCCATATGGCACAGGATGACTGTCCTCTGGCTCCCTATAGTGTGCGTCCTTCCCAGTGGGGCGCGTTCTTGTGTGGAGTGTTCGACGAATGGGTGAGACATGATGTGGGCGAGATGTTTGTTCAGCTCTTCGATGCCACCCTGGCAGGATGGTTGGGTGTGGAGCCTGGTGTGTGTGTCTATGCTGAGGAGTGTGGCCATGCCCTGGTGATGGAGCACAACGGGGACTTCTATCCCTGTGATCACTTTGTCTTTCCTGAATATCGTCTGGGCAATCTTCTGCGCGACGGACTGCCCAATATGGCTTATGGGGCCAAGCAAGAGGCTTTCAGCCGACTGAAGCGTGACGGATTGCCCACCCAGTGCCGTCTTTGTTCTTGGCTGAAGGCTTGCCATGGCGAATGTCCTCGATTGCGTTTCTCGCGCACGGCCGATGGAGAACCAGGTCTCAATTATCTGTGTGCAGGCTACCAACAGTATTTTCAGCATGTGGCCCCGTATATGGACTTTATGCGTGATGAACTGCTGGCAGGGAGGAATGCCGTGGGTGTGATGCAGCACTTTTTCGGATGAGCAATCCCCATCATAGAGGTGTGCCCTCCAAACAATGCGGAATGAACCTCTCGAGCAGAAACCGGATCACCAGATAAATCTGGGGGGGCTACAGAGACCCGTATGGGGTGTGTCTCTCCTCCCTTATCTCTTATCCAGAATAGGACTGGTGATTTCGCTGTCCCTTTTGCCCGTCTCAGACGCAGTGCATTGCAACCGCCTCTGCAGTGCACTGCAACCGCTCCTGCAGTGCACTGCATCCGTCCTTGCAGTGCACTGCATCTTTTCCCGCAAACGTTTGCATCCCGGGTTGCAAACGTTATCATCCCGGGTTGCAAACGTTATCATCCTGGGTTGCAAACGTTATCCTCTCTGTGGACCAAAAAATCATTCCTTCGCCGATATGGGGCCTCGGGTGAAGAAGTATGGCATCAGGGCTTCGGCTCTCTCAGGATATCAATCTGATGCTGGAACTGTTTCACGAGTCGAGGATATTGCTCAGCCTCATTGGTCTGCTCTGCTTGGTCGTCGGTGATGCGGTATAGTTGAGGGACGGCCTTATAACCGGTCTCTATCTTAGGTCCCCAGGACACCATGGGTCCTCCCTTCGACGGTTCGATGTATTTCCATTTCTTGGTGCGAAGTACCAGGGCATGGTTGGCTGCCATCTTGATGGCATAGGGCCTCGAGGAACGGCTCTTTCCCAGCCAGCTCTTGGTCATTTCCTGACTGTGTGGTGCTGCTCCCTGGGGTATCTTTGCCCCTACCATGTGAGCCAGAGTGGCTATGGCATCCACCTGGCTGAGTACAGCCTTGCTCTCGCACACCCGGGCATGACCAGGCCATCTGAGTATGAAGGGCACCACACTGCCTGCCTCGAAAGCACTATACTTGCCACCTCTCCAGTTTCCACCTGGTGTGTGACTGCCCAGCAGCTGCTCAGCTTGGTCCTCATATCCGTCATCCAGTACCGGCCCATTGTCGCTGGTGATGATAAGGATGGTATTCTGGGCAATACGCAAGCGGTCCAGTTCGGCCGTAATGGCCCCTACAGTCTCATCAAGTGACAGGATAGCCTCGCCGCGAAGTCCCATGGGGCTCTTGCCTCGGAACCGTTCGTGTGGCATGCGTGGAACATGAATGTCATTGGTGCAGAGATACATGAAGAAGGGTTCGCCCGTCTGTTGGCATTCGTTCATGAAGCGAATGGCATGAGCCGTGATGCTGTCTGCAATATCCTCATCGCGCCACAGAGCCTTGCCGCCGCCCTTCATGTACCCAATCCTGCTGATACCATTCACAATACTCATGTCGTGCCCGTGGCTGGGACGTAGTTTGGTGAGCAGTTCGGGATGCGTGCGCCCTGTGGGCTCTCCCTCAAAGTTCCTCTTATAACTCACCTGCACGGGAGCAGAAGGGTCATAGTTGGCTATACGTCCCTGCTCTATAAACACGCATGGCACACGGTCAGATGTGGCAGCCATAATGTAGCTGTAGTCGAATCCCAGACTGTCGGGTCCCACATCAATCTTCCCATTCCAGTCCTGCTGGCCCGTGCGGCTCCCCAGTCCCAGATGCCACTTGCCGAATGCTCCTGTGCGATAGCCCACGCTCTGCATCATATCGGCCAGGGTGTATTGCTGAGGCCATATGATGGTGCTGGCATCTCCCGCCGCCACATCGGTTCTGGGATGGCAGAACGGATATTCTCCCGTGAGGATACCATAGCGACTGGGGGTGCTGGTGCTGGCGCAAGCGTGCATATCGGTAAAGCGAACACCCTCCTGAGCCACTCGGTCGATATTGGGCGTGTGGATGCGTGTGGCCCCATAACAGGATAGGTCGCCATATCCCAGGTCATCGGCCATCAGCCATATCACGTTTGGTCTGTCTTGTGCCCATGCAGTAGCAGGCAGAAGGGCGAGGAGAATCCGTTTCATATTCTGTAAGTGTATGTTTGTGTGTGACCTTATTATTATAACGTGGGACGATGTCCTGTTATTGTCCGTTTCTCATGCCTGTTTTCCTACGAATCATGTCATTTCCAGGAGCCCTTTCTATAGATTTATCTCAACTTTTTACTTACATCCTGGGGATGCTTCTAATACTATTTCCTACCTTTGCATTAATAAAACCAGAAAGAGGACAGAATAATACTATGACCATAGGCATCATCAACGCCATGCAGAAGGAACATGCACAAATAGCGGCACTTCTGCAGGATGCCCAGGTGACCAGGGATGGACACTTGGCTTTCACCACAGGGACTTATAATGGGAAACAACTGGTGCTGATGCAAAGTGGCATCGGAAAGGTGAATGCTGCCGTGGGAGCCGTGGAACTGATACGCCGGTTTGCTCCCGACATCTTGGTGAATACGGGTGTGGCAGGAGGTATTGATGCCTCGCTGGATGTTATGGACGTGGTGGTGGGAGCCCAGGTGGCTTATCACGATGTGGACTGCGGGCCCGAGAGTGACCCAGGGCAGGTGCAGGGACTGCCTGCTGTATTTGAGGCCGACAAGAGCTTGCTTGGCATAGCCTCGGCACTCAGCACCAGCACGCGTATCGTTCCCGGGCTCATCTGCAGCGGAGACCAGTTTATCACTGACCGGCAGCAACTAAGCAGCATCAAGACACGCTTCCCGCAGGGTATGGCCGTAGATATGGAGAGCGGCGCTTTGGCTCAAGTGTGCCACCTCTATGGCGTGCCCTTCCTGAGCTTCCGCATTATCAGTGATACGCCAGGAGCAGAGGGACACTATGACCAGTACGTCAACTTCTGGGACACCATGGCAGAGCGCTCTTTCGGTGTAACACGTACCCTGTTGGACGCTATCACCACACAACTTTGACCCAAACAGACAGACAATACAGAAAAGGATATGGAAAAGATACCCAGTTTCACCATCGACCATTGCCGCCTGCAGCGCGGCATCTATGTGTCGCGCCAGGACCAGGTGGGCGAGGAGGTCATCACTACGTTTGATATAAGGATGAAACTCCCCAACCGCGAGCCTGCACTCGGACAGGGTGCCATACACACCATCGAGCATCTGGCGGCCACCTATCTGCGCAATCATCCCCAATGGCGTGACCGAATCGTCTATTGGGGACCTATGGGATGTCTCACAGGCAACTATTTGCTCATGCGAGGCAATCTCACCAGTCGGGATATCCTGCCTCTCATGATAGAGACCTTCCGATTTGTGGCCGAATATGAGGGTGAGGTGCCAGGCACCCAGCCACGCGACTGCGGCAACTATCTCTTGCATGACCTCCCCATGGCACGATGGGAGTCCCGACGCTATCTGGAGGAGACACTTCTGAAGGCCACCGATGACAATCTCTTCTATCCCGAGTAACACCGCTCGAAACTTCCTATTCCCCCCACCAATGGTATGGACTACATCGACTTCCACACCCATCATCCATCACGCCAGGGAGAGACAGTCATACAAGATGGGGTACACACCTGGGGCATCCATCCCTGGAAAGCCTCTCTGCCACATACCTTTCCCAGTTCTGCGGACCATCTGATGGCCATCGGGGAGTGTGGGCTGGATGTCTATGCCCAGGCTTCCATGGAACAGCAAATGCAGGTGTTCGTAGGACAGCTAAGGCTGGCACAGGAATGGCATCTGCCTGTCATCCTGCACTGTGTGAAATGTCTGGACTCTCTCTTGGCACTTCATAAAGAGATGAAACCTGCCGAGCCTTGGATTCTGCATGGATTCCGTGGAAAACCACGCCAGCTGGAGTCACTCCTGAAGGCAGGGTTTTATGTCTCATTCGGATTCCGCTTTCATCCCGACAGTTTGCGCCTTTGTCCCATGCGCCAGCTTCTCTTGGAGACCGACGAAGACCCAAGGCCAGTGAGCATGCTTTATCAGGAGGTGGCGCAGCTGAGAGGCATCGGTCAGGAGGAGCTGATAGGTGCCATGCAAGAGCAGTTCCATACGCTCTTTGCGAAAAGCGCCTCCAGCCAAGAGGCCGACTCCCTCTGACCCTGCCTTATACTTGTATAGGCTTAAAATAAGGTTACGCGCGCGTAGAAAACAAGAAAAGTGGATGCTGAAATGTAAACCCTTGGCAAAAAAGAAGTAACTTTGCACGGAAATAGAGAACATATTAACAAAAATCATACAAAAAACCATTTACACCATCATGGAATTTAAAAAGATGACTGCGGAAGAAGCAGCCTCCCTGATTCAGAACGGACAGACCATCGGACTGAGTGGTTTTACTCCTGCTGGAGCTCCCAAGTGCACACCGGCAGAGATAGCCAAGCGAGCAGAAGCTGAGCACGCCGCTGGACGTCCCTTTAAGATTAGTGTGTTTACAGGAGCCAGCACGGGACAGAGTTGCGACGGCATGCTCTCCAATGCTCATGCCCTTGATTTCCGCGCTCCATATACCACCAATCCCGATTTCAGGAAGAATGTCAATCGTAATGAATTGAACTATTCTGACCTCAACCTGAGCAATATGGCCACTCAGATCAGGCAAGGCTATCTGGGTCAGGTTCATTGGGCCATCATCGAGGCATGCGCCATAGAGAAGGTAGGCAGCAAGGCACATATCTATCTGACTGCCGCTGGCGGTATCAGCCCCACTGTATGCCGCCTGGCCACAGAGGGCGTCATCATAGAGCTCAATGCCTTCCATAGTCCCAAGAGTAAGGGCATACATGACGTATACGAGATAGAGGATCATCCCCATCGCACTCCCATCATGATTACCAAGGCAAGCGACCGCATAGGCAAGCCTTATGTGGAGGTAGATGCAGACCGTATCGTGGGTGTGATAGAATGTGATATCCCCGATGAGGCTCGTGGATTCAAGGATCCCGATCCCATCACAAGTCAGATAGGACAGAACGTGGCCGACTTCCTGCTCAGCAATATGAAGCAGGGACTCATCCCACCCACCTTCCTCAACCTGCAGAGTGGAGTGGGAAGCGGAGCCAATGCCGTACTGGGCGCTCTGGGTAAATGCAGCGAGGTGCCCAACTTCAATATCTATACCGAGGTGCTCCAGGATGCTCCAGTACAACTCATGCGTGAGGGTCGTGTGCTTAGCGCCAGCGCATGTTCGCTGACAGTTACCAACGACTGCCTGCGTGGAATCTATGACGATATGGATTTCTTCAAGGACAAGCTGGTGCTCCGTCCATCTGAGATAAGCAACTGTCCCGAGGTCATCGCCCGCATAGGTGTATGCTCACTCAATACTGCCATAGAGTGTGACCTCTATGGACATGTCAACAGTACCAAAATCTGTGGTACGAAGATGATGAATGGTATAGGTGGTTCGGCCGATTTCACCAACAATGCTTATCTGAGCATCTTCACCTGTGGTTCTACCACCAAGGGTGGTGCCATCTCAAGCATCGTTCCCTTTGCCAGTCATATCGATCACACCAATCACTTCATCGATGCTGTCATCACCGAGTATGGTGTGGCCGACCTGCGTCACAAGAGCGACATGCAGAAGGCTGAAGAGCTCATCAAGGTGGCACACCCCGACTACCGGCCTCTGCTGCGTGACTACCTGAAGTATGCAGAACCTTTCGGTGGTCACACTCATCATGCTCTCTCGGCAGCCTTTGCCATGCATGACACCTTCCTGCGCAAGGGTGATATGCGCCTGACCGACTGGGCTGAATATCTGAAATAAGATTCGCTGAGCGATTATCATAGAATAGGAGGTAAATACCCACCCGCGGGTGTTTACCTCCTAATTGTTATGTTCGGAAATGAGTATTGGCTGAGGAGTGAGGCTCCCGAGAGTGAACTGTGCCCAAGGGCCATACCCTTCAGAGCACCTCGCAGAACTCTATCTTCTCGTTGTTCGGACCCTGGATGAAGAAGTATCTGGCTCCATTGTCCCAGAAGTCAATATGGTTGATACTGTCATCCAGCATGGTATATCCTGCCTCCTTGATCTGCTGGAAGAGTGTGTCTATCTGCTTCACGTCCAGACAGAAATGATCCACAGCACCATTTGTCATGGCAGGGTCATCGGAAGGAATGACCTCAATAAGCACATTACCCAGCTTCATGAAAGCAAAGTCGCGATCGCCCATGACGGTTCTGCGCATTACCTCCTCGAAGCCCAGAGTCTTGTAGAAATCCACCGTTCCCTGCACGTCTGCCGTGGGGATGCCTATGTGCTGTATGCCCCCTGAGAAGGCATTCACATCCACATTCTGCTCAGGGAAGTTCTCCCTGATGAATGTCACCTTGCTTGCGTTACTCTCCTCTGCTTGCACATTCTCCTTAGGACTCTGTGTGCAGGCAGCCGCCATGATAGTTGCTGCCATGATTAGTAGTAGTTTTCTCATTTTGTAATTAAAATATAGTTAGTAAGAAAAAAAACGATAAGTCTTACGATGCTCAGTAGTGAAACACCAGTTCGCCACCCTGCACCAGCATTCGATGACTGATGCGAGGCTCACGCAGCTTGCGTCCATTCCACGTTACACGGCGCAATGTGCCACCTTCCTTTTCATTCCCCTGCACACGAATGGTTACGGCAGGATGACCTGGTCCGCCCGGATACAAGGTAACACGCTCGAAGAGAGGAGGGAAAACCTCATAGGTGGCCTCGCCCACCACCACAGGATACAGGCCGATACTGGAAAAGACGTACCAGGCACTCATGGCTCCATCGTCCTCGTCCATCTCAGGACAATAGCCTCGAGGCTGGCAGGCAAATGCCTTGCCTACAAAAGGCTTTGGATAAGCATCATTACCTCCATAACGATGGGTAACGACCTCGGTGGCCAGGCTGCGCACCACAGGAGCTGTTTTCTCGGGAGCTCCCAGTCTGCCAAACAGGAAGGGAACATGTATGTCTGGTTCGTTTCCCTGGTTGTATAGCTCTTCTTGAAAGAACTGCTCCAATTGTGCCAACAAAACCTTGCTCCCCACGAGTTGCTCCATACGCTTGAGATACATGGGTGCTCCCCAGCGGTATTGCCAGCGTGTGCCTTGATAAAGGCCGTTCCCACGCATGCGTGTATAGGTGCTGTCGATAATCATAAACTCCTTTGTCCATACAGAATCAAAGACCTGCTCTCCCCGCTGTGTCCACCACAGGGCTTCATCCTTGCGTCCTGTCTCCTGAGCCAATTGTCCCAAAGCCCAGTAGTCGACAGAGGCTTCCAGACATTGGTCGGGTGTCTTGAGTGGCATGCGTTCTGCCTCACGGACCATCCCAGCCCATGCCTCGTCAAGGTTGGGAATGCTGATACCCTGCCGATAAGCATCGAGCAGGGTGGTTATGGCATGCTCGGTACGAACTGTTGGCACACATTCATAATCCGTACTCCAATCCTGCTTTCCTGTAACATATAGTTGTGCCAGTGATTGCATGATATCTGTCGAACGGGTTGGGTCGAGCAGAGTGATGAGAGGAAACTTGGTACGGTATGTATCCCAAAGGGACCAGGAACTGTAATAGTTGGCCTGCTTTTCTGCCCGATGAGGTTTGCCGTCGGTCCCCAGATATCGACGCATCAGACTGTCAGTCACCTGGAAGGGGCTATGGAAAGTGCGATAAAGGGATGTGTAGAAGATGGTACGCTGTTCGTCCGACCCACCTTCCACCTCAATGCGTCCCAACAAATCCTGCCAACGAGCTGCTGCCTCGCGTGCTATCTGATCGAAATCCTTCTCCCAGATGGTTGTAGAGGGTACTACCGCCAGTTCGTCCTTCAGTCCTGTACCCACCATAATGCGTATCTCCACGCGGCCGTTCAGAGCCTGCGAGAAGGTAAGCCTCGCTTTTCCATTCCCCACGGAATCTATACAGAAGGGCGTGTTTGCCAGTAACCGGTAATACAAATGATAATGTCCTCGGCCACAAGTATTCCTACTCATCACATATCCTTCGCCCTCGGCAGGCCCTGTTTGACAAAAGTGGGCCTCATGTACATGCTCAAAGGAGGAAGATGGATTCAGTTCCAGTTGGGGAACCTTGCCCTGCTGAAAGGAAAACTCCTCTACAGCCAGATGAGTGGTGGCCGTGGCACGGAAGAGGGTACCATCCTGCAGAGTGACTGAGTAAAAGCCTGGCCTGGCCTGCTCGCTACTTTTCACCAGACGCGGCTTGTCGGAAGACACACAAGGCAAGAGCGACACATTGCCTCCGCATCCGCTTCCTCCCACTCCCGACAGGCGATTGATGCTGAATCCGCTTATGATGTCCACCTCATAATCATAGCCAGGATGCTGACGAGGATTACTGTCGGGACATACCTGTATCATACCATAGGGTACGGACGCCCCAGGAGTCATCTGTCCGTAGTCATTGGCTGTTCCGATAAAGAGATTCACATCCCCCAGATGATTCTGAGGCACATCAAAGGCGGCTTTTGCCAAAAGTGGAAAAGTAACCAGAATAAGAGTTAAATAAGCCTTCATTAGGATATTACGTATGATAAGATTCATACGCAAAGTTACACAATATTCCCCACACGGCTATTGCTGGCAGGCGAATCTTTTACCCTGATATCCCTGACTCGCTCAGCCATTCTCCTCCTGTGCTCCACGCGGCAGTCTCCCTCCTCATGAGAGCTTGCATGATGGCTCTCATCCAGAAACAGAAATGTACAGACTCTAATCTCTCATCGGACAGAAAAGAGTATTTCCTCTCCTTCGTCGGAATCCGGAACTATATGGATAGAAATAAAAATGTGTGCCTCGCGGTGCCCCAATCCACTGAATCTTTGTACCTTTGCAGCCGAAACGAGAAATGTGGATAGATTTGGGCTGATTGCAACCACAATAAAAAATGCTAAAAAGGGTAAAGTAAAGCGCTTTACCACGCATTTATGCCTACATCTTTTCCCCAGCTTGTTGATTGTTCAACTTTAATGATTCAATTGACTATGGGTTATCTATTTACCTCAGAATCTGTGTCTGAAGGTCATCCCGATAAGGTGGCCGATCAGATAAGTGATGCTATTCTTGACAAGTTACTGGCCTTTGATCCTCAGTCCCACGTGGCCTGCGAGACCATGGTGACCACAGGACAGGTATTCCTCTCGGGAGAGGTTACCAGCGAAGCGTATATCGACCTTCAGCGCGTAGCACGTGAAGTAATCAACCGTATCGGTTACACCAAGGCCGAGTATATGTTTGACGGAAACAGTTGTGGCGTGCTGAGTGCCATTCACGAACAGAGTCCCGACATACACAGAGGCGTGAACCGTCAGGCACCCGAGGAACAGGGAGCTGGCGACCAGGGTATGATGTTTGGATATGCAACCAACGAGACCGACAATTACATGCCATTGGGACTCGACCTGGCCCACCGACTTCTGGTGGTATTGGCTGAAATACGCAAGGAGGGCAAACAGATGACTTATCTGCGTCCCGATGCCAAAAGTCAGGTCACTATCGAATATTCCGACGGAGGTGCACCTCTGCGTATCGATACCATCGTCCTCTCCACCCAACACGATGAATTTGACAGCGATGAGGCCATGCAAAGGCAGATAGAGAAGGACGTGAGGGAGATACTGGTGCCTCGCATGCTGCAGGGAATACAGAAACCCGAGATACTGGCACTCTTCGATGAGAACATCAAGTACTATGTCAACCCCACGGGTAAGTTTGTCATTGGTGGACCTCACGGGGACACCGGTCTCACGGGCCGTAAGATAATTGTGGACACCTACGGAGGCAAGGGTGCCCATGGCGGAGGAGCATTCAGCGGCAAGGACCCTTCCAAGGTGGACCGTTCGGCTGCCTATGCTGCACGTCATATTGCCAAGAACATGGTGGCAGCAGGAGTAGCTGATGAGATGCTGGTACAGTTGAGTTATGCCATCGGTGTGGCCGAACCTGTGAGTGTGTATGTCAATACTTACGGACGCAGTCATGTCCAACTGACCGACAGCCAGATAGCCGAGCGCATCAGGCAGATGTTCCCTCTCACCCCCTATGCCATAGAGAAACGTCTCAAGTTGCGCAATCCCATCTACGAGGAGACTGCCGCTTACGGACATATGGGCAGAGAGCCTCGTGTGGTGACCAAACGCTTTGAGTCACTCTATCATACCACCAAGGAGATTGAGGTGGAACTCTTCACATGGGAGAAACTCGATTACGTGAAACAAATCCAGGAGGCATTTGGCCTCTGATACTTACAGGCGCGTCTGAAGGCCATCAGCACAGGTGAGCCTCTCGGGCGCGTACATAATATTATATAGATATCGTGGACATCAAAAGCATATGCGTATACTGCGCCAGCAGTTCGCAAGTGGACCGCAAGTATTTCGATGCGGCATACCAGTTGGGTAAAGGTATGGCCCAGCGTGGCATCATGCTTGTCAACGGAGCAGGCAATCAGGGACTGATGAATGCCTCTGCCAACGGTTGTCTTCAGAATGGTGGTCAGGCTCTGGGCATCATACCCACATTCATGATAGAGGAAGGGTGGTGTCATCAGCATATGACACGCATCGTGGAGACGGCCGACATGCACATGCGTCAACAGAAGATGGCGGAGATGAGCGATGCTGCCATCTTCCTCCCTGGAGGATGCGGCACGCTGGCCGAGATGAGCGAACTGATTACGTGGAAGCAACTGGGACTCTATCTCAAGCCTATCGTAATCCTCAATACCGATGGATACTATGACTCCCTGCTCGCATTCCTGCAGCAGTCGGCCGATGCACATTTCATGCGTCAGCAGCATACCGCCATCTGGCGTGTGGCCACCACTCCCGAGGAAGCACTCCATCTGGTACAAGATACCCCTATGTGGGATACCTCCATACGCCGATTTGCTGCCCTATGATCATTTGCGGGGTCCATGGCACACCCTTGATGCAAGTGCCCGACAGCCTCCAGACTGCACCCTCTCATCAGGAGCCAGACACGGTATCCCTGACAGAAGGCGATACCGTACCGTCAGATACGCCTCTGCATGTCCAACCCGCAGTCTCCCCTGCCGTCCGTCACGAACCTGTGGCAGACTCCCTTCACCGGGAATATCCTCTCCCCAAGGATACCTTAGGGGAAGCCTACACCACATCTGCCACCCTATGGACTCTGCCATCGGACTCCCTCGCTCATGAGACCTCTACTGACAGCCTCATCAAGGCCCTGACGCACTTCCCGCAATCTGACAAGGGCTTCTTCTGTGACACCTCTTACTGGCATCCCGAACTCTCAAGCAGAACCCAGGGATTCCCCTGTACCAGGATTCCCTATGGGGCAAGTTCCGACAGCATGCTCACCTGCGGCGTGCTCCTATGCTTCGTCATGCTGATATACATCCTGTTGCGTTATGGTCACGAGATGCGCTCGCAGATGCATGACTTCTTTCTCCCCTCACACACCCGTCAGGGGCGCAGGCAGTCACAAAGCATGGCTCAGGGATTGCTCTCCATGCCTTTCGTCTGTCTGTTGCTCAGCATCATGGGAGGTATAGCCATCTCCGTAATTGAACAGAAGCGTTTGGGACAGATGTCAAGCATCATGGACCGCCTCTCGCTGCAAGCCATATACGTCACGGTGTGGTGGGCTTACTTTCTGTGTAAAGCATATTCTTACAAGTTTCTCAATTGGATTTTCTTTGATAAGCAAGTACGTCAGGAGTGGCACAATATCCAGTTCTTCTTGTTCATTCTCGAGGCTGTAACACTCTTCCCTGTTCTCCTCGTTATGCTATACACCACCCCCTCCCGCAACGTGATTGCAGGCAGCCTTTTGGGAGTGATAGTACTCATCAAGAGCCTTCTCTTATTCAAGTCCATACGCTTATTTTATGTTAAAACTTATGGTGTATTGCATTTATTTGTGTACTTTTGCACCCTCGAAGTGGCTCCTCTATGGGTTACGATTGAATTTTTGACACAAATTACGGACTTACTATAAGAATAATTACGGAAGAAATGACTATTAAGAAGGTTCTCGTATCGCAGCCAAAACCCTCGTCAGAAAAGTCGCCTTACTATGACATTGCCAAGTCTTTGAACGTGGACATAGTGTTCCGCCCATTTATCAAAGTGGAAGGTGTGACTCCCAGAGAGTTCAGACAGCAGAAAATAAATATTCTGGATTATACTGCGATTGTTTTCACTTCGCGTCACGCAGTGGACCATTTCTTCAATCTGTGCCGTGAACTCCGTGTCACTATTCCCGAGGATATGAAATACTTCTGCATCACCGAGATGGTGGCTCTCTATATTCAGAAGTATGTACAGTATCGCAAGCGCAAGGTTTTCTTCGGTACCACAGGCAAGGCCGATGGTCTGGTGACTGTCATCTACAAGCACAAGGCTGAGAGGTATTTCATCCCTATGAGTGACGTTCACAAAGATGATATCTCTGAATTGCTGGCTGCCAAGAATATCTGTCATGCATGCGGTGTGATGTATCGTACCGTAAGCAACGATTTCACCCCCGATGAGCCGTTTGATTATGACATGCTCATCTTCTTCAGCCCAAGCGGCGTACAGGCTCTGAAGAAGAATTTCCCCGACTTTAAGCAGGGAGAAATAGCCATAGGATGTTTCGGACCATCCACAGCACAGGCTGTTCGCGATGCAGGACTCAGACTGGACCTTGAGGCTCCCTCGCCCGAATATCCGAGCATTACGGCAGCCTTGAAGGCTTATATTGCCCAGGTAAATGGCTGACTCGCGCCTATACACTTTACCCAAGAGCGAACGTCTGTGCAGTCGGAAATCGCTGGAAAGACTCTTCAGCGGAGAGCGTCGGTCCATCAGTGTGTTTCCCATTAGGGCCGTCTTCATAGAGACCGACGAGCCAGGCATCCGCATCATGGTGAGCGTGAGCAAACGTCATTTCAAGCAGGCTGTGAAACGCAATCGAGTGAAGAGGCAGCTCAGGGAAGCCTACCGGCTTAACAAGCCTATTCTGCAGGGAATCCATACGGGACTGGATATAGCCTTCTTATGGAATATTTCAGAACTGCTGCCCACCAAGGCCATCATGCAGAAGATGCAACATTTACTGTACCGCATTCATGAAAGCATCGCGCAAACCAAGTAGACTCAGTCAGGCATTGGCATGGGTGGTAATGCTGCCCATCCTGTTCTATCGCCAATTCATCTCCCCACTCACTCCGCCGTCTTGCAGGTTCACACCCACCTGCAGCCAATATGCCCTTGAGGCTCTGAGGCGTCATGGAGTATTGCGAGGCAGTTGGCTCACCATCCGACGTCTGTTGAGATGCCATCCCTGGGGTGGTAGCGGATATGACCCCGTGCCCGACTGAGGGAATCTTAACTGAGATAGGCTACATTTAGGAATCTCCCCCTTGTTTTTCTACTGAGCCTTATTCTTCCGGTATCCGATGGCAGTGAACTGGAATGAGAAGAAAGAGAAAAAGGGTGGTCTCCACAAGCGGAGGCCACCCTTCTTCGGTAATAATCAGGTGGAAATGGTTTCCACGTATATGCTCATCTTGTTACTTCACCAGATACTTCTTGCCTCCGATGATATAGAGACCTGCAGGCAAGTTCTTCAGACTTACGCCCGGACGGAACATTCTTCCGTCAATGGTGTAGGTATTCTGGTCAGCAGGAGCCATGGGCGACAGTGTGCTGTTCACCTCCTGAATTCCGGTAAGAATAGCCTCCTTCTGAGCCTCGGTAACCAACTCGATATGGCGAATCTCAATGATATCATAACCGTTCTCAATCACATCCCAGCGCACGAAGTCGCCAGCCTTTCCCCAGCCGAGTTTCTTGCGAGGTGTGGAGATATCAATGAAGGTACGTGCCCAATCCTCAGATGCAGGCATAAGGTCATACCAGTAATCGCGTCCTGCTGCGATGGGTGAGTAGAAGAACTCTCCCTTGGTGTCGGTAGCAGACTTGTATTCGAAGGTGATGTATATGACATCATCTTCCAGAGTCTTTTCCAATGGACTTACGGCCACATAGGGATCACCACCCAAGCATTCCACCAGATAAGTGTAGGGAGCAGTGCTTGTGATGGTAACATTATTCTGCATCATATCAGGTCTCAGTTCCAGATAGTTTGACTGGAATTCACTCTTGAGTCTCTCGTACATGGCTTCAGCCTCTTCCTGAGTGTAAGAGCCTTCGTATCCGGTCCATGCCTCGGAGGTTATTTCCTCCACATACTTAATCGTTTTCAGCAGTTCCTCGTCTTCTGTAACAAATGAGGTGTAGGTCTCATAGATCTTGTCTGCCAGCAGAGCCATTTTGAGGAATGTCTTCTTACAGCTGTATACAGAACGGAAGATGTCTGAGAACTCTTCCACGAGGGCATATTTCTCTGCGGCTGTGGTAGCTGTTGCCACATTCTTGATGGCATTGCGCATACGTGTGCGCAGTTCGTCGCTGAAGTTAGGTGTAGCCTCAAGGTCGGCCAGGTCATAAGTGTAGTCAAGCAGAGTGTTTGCTCTTGCCACCGCATGCTTGAGAGAATTGTCGATGCTTTCGGTGGCCTCATCAAGTGTTCCGCGGTAGAAGAGCTTGATATTTCCGAATCCTGTCCAGTCATAATTGAGCCCGGTGCCAGGATTCTTGATACCCACAGTGAGTGTTCCATCGGTAACCTCCACAACGATGCTGTTGGCATAACGTCCGGCCTGGAATGCGTAGCAGCAGCTCTGTATTCCATGAGGTACATATCCCAGGAGCTCGGTCTCATACTCATCATAGATTTCCAAGTCTCGTACGGCAGCATCCTCGCCTATCCAGCAGTTCTCCAGATCTACAGCTTGAGATACGGGAATCATCTCCTCGATGACAGCAGGCAGATACACTTCACTCTCGTTGGCATAGATAGACGCAGCCAGGTTGGTGCTATAGCGGTTACCTGTGCTCACACTGCCGCCTGGGCGGAATGTACCGTAGACTTGGAACTCATAGATACCATTCTGCAGGTCAGTGAGAGTCTGGTACATGTCGAATGTCTTGGCGTAACTTTCGGCTGCACGAATCTTGCCATTGGTGCCAGAGCCAGTGGCTGTTACGCCTTCCCATCCCTCAAATCCATTGGTGAAGTCGGCATTGACCAGCATGTCGGTGATTTCGGTATCCTTCTCAAATCCTTCTGCAATGGCCTTCTTGGTCCATGTATCTATGGTGGCAGTTTCAGTAGCCAGTTGCTCTGCGTCGAGCACGTGCTGTGTCATGATGTAAGAGTAAGAGCCATTGATGAAGTCTTCGTTGGGCTCTATGTTCTCAGTCAGGTAGGATTCCAGTTTCTGAGCCGTGGCGCCCGACAGGCCTGCCTCTGTCAGATAATCGAGGGTCTCCTGCATCTTGGCATCATAGTCGGCATATGCCTGCTTAGAGTCTAACAGCTCCTTCTTGATTTCCAAGAATTCAACATACTGAGTCAGGAAGGCATCTCTGTCGGTGATGCCTTTCAGAACGGCCAGTCCATTTGTGAACTGTTCTATCAGGCTTGTTTGGGCAACCAAGTCCTGGAGCAGAGTCTCGCCATCCTCGAATACCATGTTGCTGAAGTCCTTGAAGGACTCTTCATCATGAATGTCGGCATAGATTCCTGCGTCGGTGACATATACGATACCATGATTGCTCTCAAGCAGAGGATGGCTGTCCTCACCGAGGGTCTGATAGAAGTTTGGAGCTACCAGGCTTCCTCCGTTAAGCTGGTAGCAGAGTTCGCCAAAGGTAACGGCATCCTCGGAGATGATGGTTGTCTGTGTACCATAGAGAGAATAGCAGTTGGTGAATGTCATGTTGTCACCACGTGCACAATATACATGGTCGCCACTCGTACCTTCCACAACTGCGGTTGTCCAGCAGTTGGTCATTCTGGAACCCTGGTTGCCTGCCCATCCTGTGAAGGCTGCAGCCTCTCTGTCACCAGAGATATTACCAGTCACATAGCAGTTGGTCATCAAGAAGCGGCATGCGCTGCCATCGCTGCAACCGATAATACCAGCCACATTCTGAGCGCTACCTGTTACGCTACCCTCGTTACCCAGATTGGTGAGGGTGGCTGTACCACCGCCTGTACTACCGCCGATGAGGCCCACATAACCTTTACCGTTGATGTAGCAGTCATCACTGAGTATCAGATTGCTTATGTCGGCGCCTCCGCTTACAGCTCCGAAGAGACCTACGAACATGTTGTCAGGCTTTTCGATGTAGAGACCGCTGATGCGATGCATTCCACCGTCAAACGTACCTGTGAAAGGAATCTGCTGCGATCCGATGGGCTCAATGGCCTTGCCTGTGAGATTGATGTCGGCAGTGAGACGTCCCTTGATGGTGGGATTATTGTTGGCCACCATATGAGAAAACCATACCATATGATCGGGCGTAGAGAGTGACAGGAAGCCTTCGTCATCGGGCTCCAGCAGGTGTGTGTTAAGTCCTCCACATACGGAGCACAGACCATCGCTCTGATACTGGTGATCGGGTATCGGATTGTCATTCTTCTCGTTGCTATAGGTAATCTCGCCCAGAGGTGTACCATCGCATTTCAGTTCACCTACAGCATATACCTGCTTGTAGGTGGTAAAGGGCATGGGGTAGGGGTTGGTGTCTATGGTCTGAGTCCAGGAGATGTTCGTCTGGTCACCATTGAGCAGGAAGCAGAGTCCTCCGTTGCTTACCATATCGGCAGTCACCTGAGTGCCCATAGCCTCAGCTGAGGAAGCCACAGGATTCAGATAGTAGCAATTGTGGAGAGTGGCATTCTGAGGACAGCGTGCCCATATGTTGAGGTCGCTTTCTTGCAGGTCCACAGAGCCCACCTGCACGCAGCTGCTCAGAACGGCTTTGGAGCCACACCAGCCAATGAAGCCGGCACAGTTGGTCGTGGTTTCGCTCGTGATGGAACCTGCGAATAGGCAATTCTCAAAGGTCACTCCCGAAGAGTTGATTCCTACGAAACCACCGTGTGTACCATCACCAGTGATGGTGGGCAGTATGTTCACGAAAGAACAGCAGTTGCGTATGGTGGCTCCTGATGTCTTACCGGCTATACCTCCAGAATACTTTTCGGTGCAAGCGATGGTGCCTTTTACAATCAGATTCTCCACAGTACCTGAGAGTACCTCGAAGGGTGAGGCATAACTGCCGTCTACATTATAGTTGACCGTAAGGGTATGTCCTGCTCCGTTGAAGTTGCCAGAGAAGAACTGCAAGCGTTTGCTGTAGGCCGTGAAGTCGATATCTGCTGTCAGTTCTGCATTGATACTAAAATGCAGGTTCTTGTTCACACGGTCCATGAATGCAGCCAATTCCTCGGCAGTACCTATCTGTACCAGTTCAGTAGGGTCATACTCAGGAGCAGTGGTGACGCGTATGTTGCGGAACTTGACAGTGGCAGCCTTGCTACCCAGGTCAAATCGCAGGAAATCGCCCTTGGCTCCCCAATCGAAGTTCTTGCGAGCATTGCTGATGTCCATGTAGGCCACACGCCATTCATCTCCCTCAGTGTGAGCCAGACCGTTATCAAAGTGCTGCTCTCGTCCGCCTGCTATGGGAGAGAAGAAGAATTCCACCAGTTCGGGCAGGCTTGTGTCACTCTGGTATTCCAGTATGATATAAGTCTCGTTGTCCTCCAGGTCTCGGGGAAGAGGAGTCAACTGGAAGAAGGGGTCTCCGCCTTGGGAGACAACGGTCATGACACCATCCTCTCCATCGGTGATGGTTACCTGATTCTCCGTTTTGGCGGCATGCGTCAGATAGATATCCTCTGCATAAGCATTTAGCGACATGGTCAGCAAAGCCGTAATGACTGCGACATATCGCATCCAAATGGGTTTGTTTTTTTTCATACAAGTTTTAATTAGTTGTTTAAATATATAAAGTCTTATTAGCATTCCTACGTTAGTTTTAGGCACAATCCTAACAAGCAGATATCCTCCCTCTGCTGATTGCGATTGCAAATCTATCCTTTCTTTCTCAATTAAACAACATCATATTATGGATTATTTTTCTAATTCTCCCCATTTTGCTTCCTCTTTGAACGATTTCTGAACGATTATGACTGATTTCTTACTTGCTGATAAACCATATTTTTATGATATCTCTCGTGCACGATACATTACTTTATTTATTTTTGTGTAAATTTGCCATGCCCCTAAAAAAGATAAAGCTAGAATTGCCCCAACTTAAAATAAGAACATGAAGGCGAAGAAGTATTTGCTGAATGCCTTGCTACTCATGGCATGTGTGGCAGGCAACGCCCAGAATCCCTACCTTCCCCTGTGGGAACATCTGCCCGATGGAGAACCACGGGTGTTTGAAGACCCCGACAACCCAGGGAAATGGCGTGCGTATATCATCGGATCACATGACCTTACCTACACAGCCTATTGCGGAAACGACATACGCATGTGGTCGGCACCCATTGAGGACTTGAGCCAATGGCGTGACGAAGGACCTATCTTCAGCCATTATGTAGATGGCAAGTGGGATACCATGTATGCACCCGACCTGGTGGAGGTGAAGGACAAGACCACAGGAGAGAAGACCTATTGGCTCTATCCTCACTCTCGTGGCTGGGGACGTGTGGCCATGGTATGCAAGAGCCATCGACCCGACGGGCCTTTCACGCCTGTCAATCTGAATAACGAAGGAACCCGCTGTCTGGAGGGCTCATACATTGACTTTGATCCCTCTGTGTTTGTAGAAGAAGTGACAGACAAGAAAGATCCCGACTACGAGAAGGGATTCCGCGCCTATGTCTTCTACGGATTCCGCCACTCTACAGCCTTTGAGCTCAATCAGGATGATATGTACTCGGTCCGCCCAGGCACCAAGGTACATGACTACTTCATCCCTGCCAGTGAACGATATGGTGAACTGATGGACCCGCCAGGTACCAAGTATCCTGCCCTATATGAAGGACAGAACCCAGGAGACTTCAATTTCTTTGAAGCCTCATCCATACGTCAGGTAGGCAACAAGTATGTGATGGTATTCTCGGGATTCTCAGGACCCGATTACGGTCTGTGGTCCACCAACTCAGCCTTACGTTATGCTTATGGCGACAGTCCGCTGGGACCCTGGCGCTCGGGAGGTGTTCTTGTGGACTCTCGTGGTATAGTGCCCAATGAGGATGGTACACATCTGACCACCTCAAACTTCAATCACAACACCCATGGATCCATTCAGGAGATAGGTGGCCAATGGTATGTGTTCTATCATCGACCTCCCCGATGCTTCGGCAATGCCCGTCAGGCAATGGTGGCTCCTGTCAAGATAGAATGGGACAAGAAGCCCGTGGCTCAGGGAGGCAAAGTGCGCATAACAGCCTATGACCCTTATGTAAAGAATCAGGAATGGACCGCATCGGCCTCAGATGGCACCACCTATTCGGGAGCAGAGGTTACCTCAGAAGGATTCCAGATATTCGGCCTTCCACCCTACAGATACTATTCTGCGGGTATTGCATGCTATTTGAATGGTAACGAATGGATGCAGGATAATTTTGATGTCTGGAATAACAGTATGGACCTGGCAGGAGTGACCAATGGGGGCGTCATCGGCTTCAAGTATTTCGGTTTTGAAGGTCTGCATAAAGATACCAAAGGAGTAAAATCCTTTTCTGGTACCCAAAAGGGAGATGACACCGCACTCAATCTGTGGCTGACCCCAGGCGGAAACGGCGCGTTTCGCATACATGTGATGCTGGATGGACCTTATGCCAATCAGGTGTGGAAAGGCAAAGAGTTGGGTGTGATAGACATACCTGCCGATGCACCTCAAGTGGCAAGGAATTACCAGTTGCCCACTCCCGAAGTGGAAGGACTGAAGGGAAAACACGCAATCTATCTGGTGGTGGAAGGGCCTCAAGTAAACAAACCTAATCGGCGTGAACATGCTCCCTCGGCGACGACCCTGCAACCTCGTCCTCAAGGACTCTTTGACCTGCATGGACTGGGATTCTCAAAGAATGGCGAATCCTGTCAGCCCGAAACCATCCCACAAGTAACCATCCTGGTGGATGGCCGTAATATTCATCTGCCCTCCGTACCTGAGTTTGCCTCCAACGAGAATGGATACATGGATGCCTCCAATTATCAGACTTATGCTCCGCTTGGTGCCAACTCGGTCATCACAGCCTCTGCTTCTGACCCCAGCGTAGAGATACGAGTGGGAGATATCGTAGACGGCCGAGCCGTGGTCACCTGTGTATGGAAAGGCCTGAAGAAGGTGTACAAGATAAACTGATTCAAAAACGATATGCAACGTGTCCTATTAGTCCTGTCCCTGCTTATAACCTCTGTGGCTCAGGCCCAGAGCATACAAGTGAAGAATCCTCTGATGTGGACAGATGCTCCTGACCCCGACATCATTCGTGTGGGTGACTATTACTATTTGGTTACCACCACCATGCATCTGTTTCCTGGAGGGCCTGTCATGAGAAGTCGTGACCTGGCGCATTGGGAAACCATCTCCTATCTCTTTGATGAAATCAGAGACACACCTCGATATGACCTCCAAGAAGGTTCGGTGTACGGACGTGGGCAATGGGCCACATCTCTCCGTTACCACAAGGGAACCTTCTGGGCCTTGTTCGTTGCCAACGATGACCCACACATGTCCATGGTGTTCCGTACAGACGATCCTGCCAAGGGGTGGACTCTTCACAGCCGTCTGCCAGCCTATCATGATGCATCGCTCTTCTTTGACGACGATGGCCGGGTGTATGTGTTCTTCGGAAGCGGAGACATCCATCTGGTGGAACTGGAGCCTGACCTCACAGGCGAGAAAAGAGGAGGAGTGCGCAGAAGGTTACAGCTCAATGGCAAACCAACAGGATTGCACGAGGGAAGCCGTGTGGTGAAGCATGATGGCATGTATTATCTGCTCTGCATCTCATGGCCGAATACGGGAAGACAAGAGATCGCTTATCGAAGTTCGAGCATCGAGGGGCCGTATGACTCAAAAGTAATTCTGAAGAGCGACTTTGGAGGATTTCCCCTGGCTGGACAAGGAACCATCGTAGATGGCAAGCACGGCGAATGGTACGGAGTGATGTTTCAGGACAGAGGAGGAGTGGGACGTGTGCTCACCATAGAGCCCTGCTCGTGGATAGATGGTTGGCCCATGCTGGGCACGCGCGGCGATGGTCTTATCCCAGAGACAGTCCTGCTTGACGGACATTGTGAATGCCACCAGAATCCTGCATCGGCAATCATAGAGAAGGATTACCAATGGAATCATAACTTCATCAGGAAGGATATCACCACCGAGACGGGCAGCATGACAAAGCCTGGAGCATACGTTTCGCTCACGACATCGGTCCTTGCCCATTCTGTCTTTGATGCACGCAACACCTTCACATGGCGCACATGGGGACCCACCTGCTCTGACACCATCTGCCTGGATACCAAAAAGATGAAAGATGGAGACTGCGCCGGACTATCGGCCTTCAATGCCGACGCAGGCGTGCTTACTGTCAAAAAGGAAGGGAATAGCTATACTCTGGTAATGAGTGAAGAGAGCGTGAAGCTGGATGACCATACCAAGGCCATCACAAGCCATGAGGTCAAAGAGATGGAATGTGTAAACATCCTCAAGAGCCAAACAGCGAGTATCTATCTGCGCATGGATGCCGACTTCCGCCCCGGATGTGATACCGCCAACTTCTATTACAGTCTGGACGGCAAGACATTCCTGCCCATAGGAACAAGGGATTACAAGATGCGTTTTGACTTTACCCGCTTCTTCATGGGCACCCGTTATGCCGCTTTCTACTTCTCCACCAAGAAGGTTGGAGGACAGGTAACCTTCTCCCTTACTGGGAAGAGACCTTGAGGCAGAACAGATGAAGAACCACCTTTTTCCTGAAAAAGTCTTGTGTAACAGCAGGCGTTTTATTACTTTTGCACATTGAATATATATTCTTTGTGACATTATTACGCAGCGATGAGCCCCACAAGACTGAACACCCTGCTTCAGCAGACAATTTCCGAACTGAGCGAGAACTGCCCGCTGCACGGATTATCCCTTGAACACAGAGATGGCGATCCTATGCCCAGCCAAAAGGATTTGGCTGAGGTGGTACATCTGTGTCGTTCTATTTTCTTTCCAGGCTATTTTGGACCACCAGCCACAAGTGCTCACATGCAGACTTACCATATAGGTGTGAGCATGGAGCGGCTGTATGCCTTGCTTACAGAGCAGATATTGGCAGGACTCTGTTCCTGTTCTTCAGAGGATGAAGCCCTCGATGAGCAAACAGCAAACAGACACCACAACGAGATGGCGTGCGAGAGGAGGATACGCTCCGAGCAGATTGCCACAGAATTTATCCAGAGACTGCCTGCTCTGAGAGATATTCTTGCCACCGATGTGGAAGCAGCTTATAATGGAGATCCCGCAGCAGATTCTTATGGCGAGATTATCTGCTGTTATCCCGTGATACGGGCTCTGACGAATTACCGGGTTGCCCACGAACTGCTCTTGCTGGGTGTTCCTCTGATTCCCAGAATAATCACCGAGATGGCTCACGGAGAGACAGGTATAGACATACATCCCGCTGCCACCATCGGTCATCATTTTACCATCGATCATGGAACGGGTGTCGTGATAGGTGCCACCTGTATCATCGGCAATAACGTGAAGCTCTATCAGGGTGTGACCTTAGGAGCCAAAAGCTTCCCGCTGGACGAACATGGCAATCCCATCAAGGGCATCCCCCGTCATCCTATCCTGGAGGATAATGTGATTGTGTATAGCAATGCCACAGTATTGGGACGCATCACCATTGCGGCAGGTACCATCATCGGAGGTAACCTGTGGGTAACCGAGAGCACGAAGCCTGGAGACCGTATCGTACAGGCCAAGCGTAGGAAGAACAGTGTCAAGGACAGCATCGTGTGGCCCGAGGACTTGGGCGGACTGTAACTTGGAACTCACAACAGACTAGCACATACACTATCAGAGATATAACATAATCAGACTCATGGAATTTGAAATGATAGCCAAGACCTTCCAGGGACTGGAGGGAGTTCTGGCACAAGAATTGACTGCCCTGGGGGCAAACAATATAGAACAAGGGCGCCGGATGGTATCCTTTACCGGCGATAAGGAGATGCTCTACAGGGCCAACTTCTCCCTGCGTACTGCAGTACGTATTCTCAAGCCCATCAAGCATTTTCGTGCCAAGACGGCAGATGAGGTCTATGATGCCGTGAAGCAGATAGACTGGAGCCAGTATCTGAGCGTGAACACCACCTTTGCCGTGGATAGCGTAGTATACAGCAATGAGTTCCGCCATAGCAAGTTTGTGGCTTATAAGGTAAAAGATGCCATTGTGGACCAGTTCCGCGAGAAGACAGGAGAGCGTCCCAACATACGTGTCACCAATCCCGACATGCAACTCCACATCCATGTGGCAGAGTATGATTGCACACTCTCTCTGGATTCCTCGGGAGAAAGTCTGCACAAGCGTGGATGGAGACAAGCCACTGTGGAGGCTCCCATCAATGAGGTCCTGGCTGCCGGCATCATCCTGCAGACGGGATGGCATGGGGAATGTGATCTGGTGGACCCCATGTGTGGCAGTGGCACATTCCTGATAGAAGCGGCCATGATAGCCTCGGGTATCGCTCCCGGAGTGTATAGCCGAGAATATGCCTTCGAGAAATGGCCCGACTTTGATAAGGAACTCTTCGATGCCATCTACGAAGATGATTCGGCAGAGAGGCCCTTCGAACACCATATCTACGGATATGATATCAATCACAAAGCCATTGCCGTAGCCACCGAGAATGTACGTGCGGCTGGTCTCTCCAAATACATCACTCTGCAGCAACGGGATATCAAGGACTTCACAAAGCCGGAACAGAAATGTGTGATGGTGACCAATCCACCTTACGGAGAGCGTATCTCTGCACCCGACCTGCTGGGACTTTACAAGACTTTGGGTGAGCGTCTGAAGCATCAGTTTACGGACAACGATGCCTGGGTGCTCAGTTATCGTGAGGAATGCTTTGACCAGATAGGCTTGAAGCCCTCCCTGCGTACGCCTCTTTACAATGGTTCTCTGGAATGTGAACTGCGCAAATATCAAATATTCAGCGGAAAACTGAACGAGCTGAAAGCCAATGGCGGTGATATCAAGAGCGAAGACGAGCGCAAACTGATGGCTCAAAAACGTCGCTTCAAGCAAAACCGTGATTTCCGCGAACGCTTGGAGGATGATCCCGAAGAACGCATGCGCAGACCAGAACGTAAGCCTTATGGAAGAGATGACCGGAGAGAGGGAGGACGCAGGTTCCAGGAACGAGATGACCGTAGGGCTGCTCGTGGATTCCGCAGGGATGACAGCGACGAGGGCTACGGGCATAAGTCACGCTCCTTCAATCGTGATGACCGACGTCCCTCCAGAGGGTTCCGCCCAGAGGAAAGAGGAGAGGACCGTAAGCCACGCTCCTATGGTCGTAACGAATTCCGTAAGGGCGGTGACGACCGACGTAAGTCCTATGGCAGAGGTGACGGTCGGGAAGGACGGAACAGAAACTCTTACAAGGGCTATAGCCATGATGAAGATTAAGATGAAGATAAAGAGAATCATAGCATTTATTCTTTTGGCAGTGCTGACAGTCAACAGTGGAATGGCGCAGAAACTCTTCACTCTGGAAGAACTGAACTTGGGGGGACGAAATGCCAGACAGTTCGTGCCGCAGTATTTCTATTATATGTGGTGGGGAGACCGTCTTGTGGATACCAATAATCCTGAGTACAACATACTGAATCCTGCCACAGGCAAGCCCGCCAAGTATGATCCTGTGTCCGAGAGTGGCGTGTACTCGGCATATGGCTGGGATGAGGATAATGGCAATCATAAGGTGCGTCGTGTGGGTATGCCTTATTCCACAGAGCCGCTCCTCCTTACACAAGCCGATGGGCAGCGTGCCCTGGTGGACTTCACGGACTGGAAAGTGACCTGGAGTCAGAGCATGGAAGGCTCGCTGGAGTGGAACAAGGAGTCACGTGCCGATGCATTCCTCCGTGCCGACAATCTGTGGGTACGCTATGCCGACGGACAAGAGGTGCAGATTTCCCAGGATGGTTCCCGAGAGATTGTCTATGGCAAAAGTGTTCATAGGGACGAATTTGGCATCACCAAGGGTACCTTCTGGAGTCCGGACGGACAGAAGTTGGCCTTTTACCGTATGGACCAAAGTATGGTGGCCGATTATCCTCAGGTCAATACATTTACTCGTGAGGCACAGATGGAGCCTGACAAATACCCCATGGCAGGCATGACCTCCCATCAGGTGCAGGTGGGCATCTATGACCTTCGCTCACGCCAGACCATCTATCTCTCCACGGGCAATCCCGAGAACAGGTATTTCACCAACATAGCGTGGGCTCCTGATGGCCAGACCATCTATCTGTATGAGCTCAACAGAGACCAGAACCATTGCACCCTCGATGCTTATGACGCCTCGTCAGGTAAGAAGCTGCGTACTCTCCTGACAGAAGATTCCGACAAATATGTGGAACCTCTGCATCCCATCACCTTCTTGCCCTGGGATGCCAGTCGGTTTGTCTACTGGAGTTGGCAGGACGGATATACACATCTGTATCTGATGGATGTGAACGGACGTCAGCTGGGGCAACTCACCCAAGGGGCTTGGGTGGTGACCGAACTGGTGGGATTCTGTCCTGCCACGCGCAGTATCATCATCACGAGCAAGGAAGCAGGAGACCTGCAGAAGAACATCTATCGGGTGGATGTCAAGACGGGCAAGCGTACACTCCTTGACAACGGACAGGGTGTGCATCAGGCTCGCCTCTCTGCCAGCGGACGATACGTGTTGGATATCTGGCAGGAGCCCGATGTGCCTCGCTCTTGTGCCGTGGTTGATACCAAGACAGGCCGACGTGTGATGCTGGGTACGGCATCCGACCCATGGGAAGGATGGTATCAGCCCATCTTTGAACAGGGAAGCGTGAAGGCGGCTGATGGTCATACTGACCTGTATTGGCGTATGGTGAAGCCAGCCGATTTCAATCCTGCCAAGAAATATCCCACGGTGGTCTATGTGTATGGAGGCCCTCATGCTCATAATGTGGAGGCATCCTGGCATTGGGCTTCCCGTTCGTGGGAAACCTATATGGCACAGAAGGGTTACATCGTATTCATTCTGGACAACCGCGGGAGCGAGAACAGGGGAAGGGACTTTGAGCAAGCCACCTTCCGGCGTCTGGGACAAGAGGAGATGAAGGACCAGATGTGTGGAGTGAACTATCTGAAATCTCTTCCCTATGTGGATGCCGACCGCCTGGGAGTACACGGATGGAGTTACGGAGGTTACATGACCATCTCTCTCATGACCAACTATCCCGATGTCTTCAAGGTGGGCGTAGCAGGAGGACCTGTCATTGACTGGAAATGGTATGAGGTGATGTATGGCGAGCGTTATATGGATACACCTGAGGCTAACCCTGAGGGATACGCACAGACCAGTCTGATAGACAAGGCTGCCAATCTGAAGGGTAAACTGCAGATTATCATAGGCATGAACGACCCCACGGTGGTACCTCAGCATGCCTTGCAATTCCTCAATGCTTGTACTGAAGCAGGCACGCAGCCCGACTTCTTTGTCTATCCTGGTGAGGGACACAACATGGCTGGCCATAAGAGCGTGCATCTGCACGAGCGTATCACACAGTATTTCGAAGATTATCTGAAATAATATACATTATATATAATATATATCGTATGAACATACTCTTGTTGGGAAGCGGAGGGCGTGAGCACGCCTTAGCATGGAAGATAGCACAAAGCGAGCGTTGTGAACAGCTGTTCATTGCGCCTGGTAATGCAGGCACAGCCAGTGTGGGTACCAATGTACCTTTGTCTGCCGATGATTTTCAGGGGATAGGTGACTTTTGTCTGCAGAATGATATCAATATGGTGGTGGTAGGCCCCGAGGATCCTTTGGTGAAGGGTATCTATGATTACTTCAAGGCCGACACACAGTTGGCCTCCATCCCTGTAATAGGTCCCAGCAAGCAGGGAGCCGTGCTGGAGGGAAGTAAGGATTTTGCTAAGGGATTCATGCAGCGTCATGGCATACCCACGGCAGCCTATGCCACCTTCGACGGAAACAGTCTTGAGGCAGGTCTTAAGTTCCTGGAGACTCTGCAGCCTCCCTATGTGCTCAAGGCTGATGGCCTGTGTGCAGGAAAGGGAGTCCTGATTCTGCCCACACTGGAAGAGGCTCAGCAGGAGTTGCGCGAGATGCTGGGCGGTATGTTTGGCAATGCCAGCAGCCGTGTGGTCATCGAGGAGTTCCTGAGCGGAATAGAGTGCAGCGTGTTTGTCCTCACCGATGGAAAGGATTATGTGATTCTGCCCGAGGCTAAGGACTACAAGCGCATAGGAGAGGGCGACACTGGCCTCAATACAGGCGGAATGGGTAGTGTGAGTCCTGTTCCCTTTGCCGATGCAGAATGGATGCGCAAGGTGGAGGAGCGCATCATCCGCCCCACCGTGAACGGACTGGCAGAGGAAGGAATAGATTACAAGGGCTTTATCTTCTTCGGACTTATCAATGTGAAGGGTAATCCGATGGTGATTGAATACAATGTGCGCATGGGAGATCCTGAGACAGAGACCGTCATGCTGAGGCTGAAGTCGGACCTCGTGGACCTCTTCCAGGGTGTTGCCACTCAGACTCTGGCCAACTGTAAGGCAGAGTTCGACCCTCGGGCTGCCGTGTGTGTGATGCTGGTCAGCGGAGGATATCCTGGGCATTATGACAAGGGCTATCCCATCACAGGCATCGAGGACGTGCAGGGAAGTGTGGTATTCCATGCAGGCACTAAGTTCCTTGATGGTCAGGTGGTGACCAACGGAGGTCGTGTGATAGCTGTGAGCAGTTATGGCAAGGACCGCCAGGAGGCACTCATCAAGAGTTTCACAGAGGCCCAGAAGATACAGTTTGACAAGAAGTATTTCCGCAGAGACATCGGTTCAGACCTATGACAAGAAACCGCTGGTGGCAAAACCAGTTAGCAGAGAGCCGCCTGACACTTCCCGTCAGTGTGGCTCTATTTGTGGGCATACGCTGTTTGCTCCTTTCAGCGTTTGACTTTGCCACTATCTGTTGGTCTCTTTTGTGCATTCTTACAGCCGCCATCATGTTGCAGCTCAATGTGGAGCATCAGCTTCTGCGAGTTCGCTCCCATCTGCCCGAGAGTCTGTTCCTGCTGCTTTCTGCCATCCTGCCTTGTCAGGAGAGTATGTTGTCGCCCATGATGAGTGCGCTGTGCCTGATGGCTGGCATAGGACTGCTTATGCCATGTTATCAGAACCGTGACCCCGTGATGTACGTTTTCCATGCATTCCTCTTCCTGGGTGTAGGTAGTCTCTTCGTGCCATTCATGCTTGTGGTGGCCTTGTTCTTCTACGTATGCCTTGCTCTCCTGATGCGTGCTTTCTCCTGGAGAGGATTCTGGGCCGGCGTGGTGGGATTTCTCACTCCTTATTGGTGCTGGCTGATGTGGGAGGTATGCCTGGGCGACGTGTCCCGCATGCTTGCTTATCTGTCCACTCAGTGGCAGAGTATGCATGCCGATGAGGCTGTGCTGATATCACTCCCTCATGTCCGTCTGCTCCTTGTGTGGCTTCTGATGCTCTTCCTCAGCATGGTGGGTATCATCCATTACATGCGCAAGAGGTACGAGGATAAGATACGCACACGCATGATGCTCTATGTGTTTGTCTACGTCACAGTACTTCTCCATGTGGCATTTCTGCTCTATCCCGAGCAGCGTCCCCAGCTCCTGGCCATGATGCCTGTGGCCGTGAGTCCGCTGGTGGCACATTATTGGGCCACGATAGGTGGCCGTGTGGGGCTGGTGATACTATGGGTGGCCTTTTTGGGGTGGTTGGCATCTCTTCTGCATGCATTGGGGTGGTTATGAATGAGACATTAAGGATAATTAGCAAACACAATACACTTTCATCGTGGCAAAATGTTGTACCTTTGCCAAGCAACTCTAACATAAGGTAGAATATACAGAGTAATTTATTATGAAGAATTTTAAGGCGGTAGATACCGTAATGGGGTGGGTGGCCTTTGCCATAGCTGCATTTACTTATTGCAGCACGATAGAGCCCACAGCCAGTTTTTGGGACTGTCCTGAGTTTATCACCACAGGATACAAGTTGGAGGTGGGTCATCCCCCTGGGGCACCTTTCTTCATGCTCACAGCCAATCTCTTTACCCAGTTTGTGAGCGATCCTTCTCTGGTGGCCAAGATGGTGAATATCATGAGTGCCCTCTTCAGTGCCGCCTGCATCATGTTCCTCTTCTGGAGCATCAGTTACCTGGTGCGCAAATTGGTGGGACAGAATGGCCAGGTGAGCACACTTGCTCAAGCCATCATTGTGGAAGCCAGCGCCATGACAGGTGCTCTGGTATATACCTTCTCCGATACGTTCTGGTTTAGTGCAGTAGAGGGAGAGGTGTATGCATACAGCAGCCTTTTCACAGCAGTTGTCTTCTGGTTGATGCTCAAGTGGGAGAGTCATGCCGACGAGCCTCATTCCGACCGCTGGCTCATCCTCATAGCTTATCTGACGGGACTCAGTATAGGAGTTCACTTGCTCAACTTGCTCTGCCTGCCTGCTCTGGTGCTTGTGTTCTATTACAAGAAGTGCAAGCAGGCCACCATGAAAGGTGCCTCGTTGGCCCTTTTGGGAAGTTTTGTCTTGGTGGCCGCCGTGCTGTATGGTATCGTGCCTGGTATCGTGAAGGTGGGCGGATGGTTTGAGTTGCTCTTTGTCAACCAACTCAACTGTCCCTTCAATACGGGTCTGATTATCTACATCTGTCTGCTGGTGGCTGTGGTCATCTGGGCTTTGTATGAGTCCACCCGTCAGCGGAGCCGCATGCGCATGAACATATCCTTCCTGCTGAGTGTGGGCATGCTGGGCATTCCCTTCTATGGTCATGGCTGGATGAGTGGTGTGATAGGAGTGGTGGTACTTCTGCTTATCTATCTTCTGCTCCGCTGGCGCAGGAATCTGGTGCACGTCATCTCGGCACGTCTGATGAATACCAGCTTGCTGTGCATGCTCATGATCATGATTGGCTATAGTTCCTATGCTGTGATAGTAATCCGCAGTTCGGCCAATACACCCATGGACCAGAATTCCCCTGAGGATATCTTCACTCTGGGTACCTATCTGGGTCGTGAGCAATATGGTGACCGTCCCTTGCTCTACGGACAGGCTTACACCAGTCAGGTAGAGTTGCGCGTGGACGGAAACTACTGCGTGCCCGTGAGCAAGCAGGGAGCACCAGTGTATCAGCGTAAGGAGAAAGCCAGCCCTGATGAGCCCGACCGCTACGAGATACAGCGCTATGACATCTCCTATGTATATCAGCAGAACATGCTCTTCCCTCGTATGTATAGTGAGGCACATGCCAATGCCTACGAGAGCTGGATGGGAGGCGTGAAGGGTACAGTGAAGTCGTACGAGCGCTGTGGAGATATGATCCAGGTGAAGACTCCAACCATGCTGGAGAATCTGCGCTTCTTCCTGAGTTATCAGGTCAACTTCATGTACTGGCGTTATTTCATGTGGAACTTTGCCGGACGTCAGAATGACCTGCAGGGCAACGGAGAGTGGGAGCATGGCAACTGGATAACGGGTATTCCCTTCCTGGACAAACTCCGTCTGGGCGACCAGAGCAAATTGCCTTCTGAACTTCGTACCAACAAGGGGCACAATGTCTTCTATTGTCTGCCTTTGATACTCGGACTCATGGGTCTGCTCTGGCAACTCTTCCGTAACGACGAACAGAACAACCGACTGGGCGAGAAGCAGTTTGGTATAGTCTTCTTCCTCTTTTTCATGACTGGCCTTGCTATCGTCATCTATCTCAACCAGACTCCTATGCAGCCTCGTGAGCGAGACTATGCCTATGCTGGCTCCTTCTACGCCTTTGCCATATGGACAGGCATGGGAGTGGCTGCTGTGGCAGAATGGCTGCGCAGGGTGCTCAAGCATGATGTGGCCTGTGCCGTACTGAGTTGTCTGTGCCTGATGGTGCCCATACAGATGGCCAGCCAGACGTGGGACGACCACGACAGGAGTGGACGTTACACTTGTCGCGACTTCGGTATGAACTACCTGAATACGCTTGACCAGACTCGCGCTCCCATCATCTTTACCAATGGAGACAACGACACCTTCCCCCTCTGGTACTGTCAGGAGACTGAGGGCATACGTACCGATGCCCGTGTGTGCAACCTTTCTTATCTGCAGACCGACTGGTACATTGACCAGATGAAGCGTCCTGCTTACGACAGTCCTGCCGTGCCTATTCACTGGAAGAGAATAGAATATGTGGCTGGTACGCGCGAGGGAACAAGTGTTCGTCCTGGTACGCTCGAGCAGGTTATCGAATACTATAAGGACCAGCCCGAGACACTCAAGGAGATGGTGGGTGAGAATCCCTACGAACTCAAGAACATCATAGAGCATTGGGTACTCAATCCCAACCCCGACCTGCGTATCATCCCCACCGACTCCATCGTAATCACTATCGACAAGGAGGCTGTAAAGCGTAGCGGAATGATGATTGCCGCAGACAGCATACCTGATGTCATGCATCTCAGTCTCAAAGGCAAACGCGCCGTGTACAAGAGCGAGATGATGATGTACGAGATGCTGGCCCAGTGCAACTGGGAGCGTCCCTTATATGTGGCCATCACCGTGGGCAAGGACAACTATGGCAATCTGGGCGACTATTTCGTACGTGAAGGCCTGGCTGACCGCATCACTCCATTCAATACCAAGAAGAGCGGACGTACCGTGGATACCGAGAAGATGTATGACAACCTGATGAACCGCTTCCGATATGGCGGCCTGGACAATCCTGACTTCTATATCGACGAGACCATCTCTCGTATGAGCTATACGCATCGACGCATCTTTTCTCAACTGGCCACACAGCTCCTCCGCGAAGGCAAGAAGGAGAAGGCCGAGAATCTGCTGAAGCGTGCCGAACAGGTTTTGCCACCTACCACTCTGCCTCATACCTTTGCCGGAGGTTCGCTCGATCTGGCTCGCGCCTGGATTCAGGTGGACAACAAGAAGCAAGCCGAAGCCATAGCCCTGCCGGTGGCCAAGAATGCATGTGAGTATATTGATTGGTATCTGAGTCTGTCCGACAGCAAGTTGGAGCGTGAGGAGCAGGAGTGCATGTATTATCTCTATCAGCTTCACCGTGCTTCTGAAGTGCTTAGGGAGGCAACCAGTCCTCAGGCTGCAGGCATGGTGCAGAAACTGGATTTCTACAACAAGGTTCTGCAGGGACGCCTATATGGCACACAGAATATATACCAGCAGATGGGCACCGACGTCTCCAATATGATGGTGGCCAATCCTGAAGCATCAGAGGAAGAGGGCGAATGATCATAGAGCAGCCAGCGGTTTTCCTCCGATGGATATACCCCCACGCCCTATGGCGCATGGACAAGAGGGAAAAGGCCGTCTATCTCACTTTCGATGACGGACCCATTCCCGAGGCCACTCCCTTCATCCTGGATACACTTGAGCGCTATGGAGCCAAGGCCACCTTCTTCATGGTGGGTGAGAATGCACGCAAGTATCCCCATCTGTTGGCCGAGGTGAAGGCACGCGGACACAGGATAGGCAATCATACCAACAACCATATCGGGGGATTCCGGTGGTGGAGCTGGCTTTATCTGGCCAATGTGGTGGAGGCCAACAAGGTGCTCCATACCAACCTCTTCCGTCCTCCTCATGGGTGGATGAAAATGATGCAATACCGAGTGCTTCGTCATTGCGGTTTCAGGGTGGTGATGTGGGATGTGGTCACACGCGACTATAGCCGCCGCCTCACAGCTGAAGACGTCCTCAACAATGTGCGTCGGTACACCCGACCAGGAAGCATCATCACCTTCCACGACTCGCTCAAGAGTATCGACAAACTCAAGCATGCTCTGCCCGAAGCCTTGCAATGGCTCATACAGGAGGGATATGAATTCAAGGTGTTTGACTGAACAGGAAATCAAAGCCCAGGCCTTGCGCTTGGGCTTTGTTGCATGCGGAGTGGCCAAGGCAGAACCTGTGGAGCCGCTCTATGCACAGCATTACCTGCGCCGCATACAGCAGGGACACTTTGCAGGTATGGAGTACATGACACGCCATGTGGACATGCGCCTCAATCCTCATCTGTTACATCCAGGCCTGCAAACCATCGTGAGCGTGGCTCTCAACTATATGCCTGCCTCCCGTCAGCCGGCTGTCTGTCTCTATGCACAGGGGCAGGATTATCATGAGGTGATGAGGGAGCGGCTGCATCTGCTGATGGAATCGCTGGGAGCACACGGACGCTGCTTCGTGGACACCGCTCCCGTGATGGAGCGCTATTGGGCATGGAGAAGCGGTGTGGGCCATTTCTGTCGCAACGGACTGATTTCTGTCTCCGGCTATGGGCCCACTGTCTTCCTCGGAGAACTCTTTCTGGAGGAATCTGCCGACCATTATGGTGAACCTCTCCCATCGTCACACCCTCTGCAGCAGGGCTGGCAGGAACTCTGTCCTGCCCTTACGCCCTTCGGACTGGATGCTCGTCTCTGTCTCAATTACTGGACTATAGAGCATCGTGGAGAACTGCCCCCTTCCATTCGTCTTACCGACTGCCTCTATGGGTGTGACCGTTGCATGCGTGCCTGTGAGGAATTTCGTGAGGTACGTCCCACTTCTCTCTCTTCCTTCCAGCCCTCTCCAGCCCTGATGGCGATGACAGAGCAGGACTGGCGTACACTCACGCTAGAGCAGTTCCGATGTCTCTTCCGCCATTCTGCCATCAAGAGAGCCAAGTATGAAGGTCTGATGCGCAATATCTCTCATTGGTATCCCCGCCAGAGCGGCACATCGGACGTCTCTGCCGACGAGCAGAGCAGAGGGCACGTATGATGAGGCAGAAGGACATCTCTGTCCCTTCTTGTGGAGGTTTCCCCTTCTGTCCTTCCTGGTGACATAATGTAGGCAGAATGGCCGATACGCTTACTATATGATAGTTTGATTCTGTTGGTTTTCGGTTCCCAAAGGAGAAGAAATCTTGCACATTCAGTCCATTTTGTGCAGAAAATACCTCTATGAAAGCCGTTTTATTCCACTTCAGATGCGCTGGAACAAGCGTTTTGGAGCTGTTTTATATCCTAAATCCCGCTCCAAAGAGTTCTTCCATGTGCCCATCGCAACTTGAAAAGATGGTCAGCAGAAGGCATTTTTCCAGGCAGATGAGTGTATGAATTTCCGGACGCAAACGTTTTCAACCGAGGTTGCAAACGTTTGCATCCGCGGTTGCAAATACTTGCATCCGTGTGGGATTCAGCTATATTTGACCATGTAAATAACTGTAAATCAGCATGTAAATGTATGCCAAACATGGAATTGTCGCTTGTTTGCTTCGTATCTTACGTCAGGAAAGCATGTTTCATACGTTTCCAACCCCCATTTTTGCCCTTTTCTGCGTGGCTCAAATGCAAGTCAGCAGGGCATCGGTCCATTCTGACGGATTCTGGAAGCACTTCTGGGGAACAAAAAGTAAGCAGAATGACGATAATGGGAACAGATTTGTCAGGTGGGCAGAAAAAGAACATGGTGGCGAAATGTCTTCGTCACCATGCTTCTTTGGGTTGGGCTATCCGGTTTCGAACCAGAACTAAGACGACCAAAATGTCTTGTGCTACCATTACACCATAGCCCAATCCTATCCCAATTCATCTGTGTGAATTGCGAATGCAAAGATAGAGCTTTCCTCTCTATCCCGCAAGTGTTGTGCTCAATTTTTACTTTGCGATGAGCAGGAAGTACTTCTTCTTGCCCTGCTGTACAAGCAGATATTTGTTGTCCAGAAGGTCGTCCGTGCTGATTGCACGGTCAAAGGCAGAGAGCTTTTCTTTATTGATGCTTACGCCCCCACCCTGTGTGAGTTTGCGCATCTCGCCCTTGCTGGCAAAGCATTGTGTATGTTCTGCCGTGAGGTCCACTGCTTTGACTCCCTCTCCTTCGAGCAAGGCTCTGTCGAAGGTGAACTGTGGCACTCCGGCAAAGACATCCAGCAGGGTCTGCTCGTCCAGTTTGGCCAGGCTCTCCTTGGTGGATTTCCCAAACAGGATACTGCTTGCCTCCACCGCGGCTTCATAGTCCTCGCGGCTATGCACCATGACAGTCACTTCCTCTGCCAGTCTCTTTTGCAGCAGACGCATGCCGGGGTCCTGACGGTGTTGGGCTATCAGGTCCTCGATGGTGGTGCGGTCCAGAGAGGTGAATATCTTGATGTAGCGCTCGGCATCTTCGTCGGCCACATTGAGCCAGAACTGATAGAAGGCATAGGGTGAGGTACGGTTACGGTCCAGCCAGATGTTTCCCTTCTCCGTCTTGCCGAACTTCTTGCCGTCGGCCTTGGTGATGAGTGGGCAGGTGAGTGCAAAAGCCTCGTTCTCTGAACCCAGTTTGCGGCGTATGAGCTCGGTACCTGTGGTGATGTTTCCCCATTGGTCGCTACCGCCCATCTGCAATTTGCAGTTCTTGGTCTGGTAGAGGTGCAGGAAATCATAACCTTGAAGCAGTTGGTAGGTGAACTCGGTGAATGACATTCCATCCTGGAACTCTCCGTTGAGTCGGCGCTTTACGCTGTCCTTGGCCATCATGTAGTTCACGGTGATGCATTTGCCTATCTCACGTGCAAAGTCCAGGAAGGTGTAGTCCTTCATCCAGTCATAGTTGTTCACCAGTTCTGCTTTGTTGGGCGCCTCACTTTCGAAGTCCAGGAATCGGGCCAGCTGTGCCTTGATGCATGTCACATTGTGGCGAAGCGTCTCCTCGTTGAGCAGGTTACGCTCCTGGCTTTTTCCGCTGGGGTCACCTATCATTCCTGTTGCTCCTCCTATCAAGGCCAGAGGCTTGTGTCCGCAACGCTGGAAATGGCGGAGCATCATGACTCCGCACAGATGTCCGATGTGCAGACTGTCGGCAGTGGGGTCTATGCCCACATAGGCAGTTACTGTTTCACGATTGAGTAATTCTTCAGTACCAGGCATCATCTGGTGAATCATGCCTCGCCATGTAAGTTCTTCTATGAAGTTCATGTGTTGTATATTGGTGTGCTTATTTTACCTCCCAGATATCATTGGTTTCCAGCAGTTCCTCAAAGTTGTGGTAAGGCTTTTTTGCTTTCACTTCCTCTATTTGTGCTGTTACGCTGTCGTCATAGGTGGGAGCTTCCACGTCTCTGATGACACCCAATGCCACGGGGAATCCGTCACCGTTACCCATGAGAGCCAGTTTGAGTTGCAGGGTGTCGTCTGGGCAATGGGCATCGTGCACCAGGATATCCTTCTCCGTGATGCCATTCTCACCTATCTTCACCACCTTGAGTCCGAATCCCTCCTGCATGAGTCCGTACTCTCTGTTTTCACCGAAGATGAGAGGCTCTCCATGCTTCACGTAGATGGCATTCTTAGCTCGTCCCTCCTTGGTGTATACGGCATCATGTGTGCCATTGTTGAAGATGACACAGTTTTGCAGGATTTCGCATACGCTGGCTCCTTGGTGCTGGTAGGCAGCCTTCAGGATTTCCACTGTTCCTGCAGCATCTGTTGCCACGGCACGTGCGAAGAAGTGTCCGCGTGCTCCAAAGCACAGTTCTGCAGGGCGGAACGGATCCTCCACGGTGCCGTATGGGCTGCTCTTGCTGACAAAACCGCGTGGGCTTGTGGGGCTATACTGTCCCTTGGTAAGTCCGTAGATACGGTTGTTGAGCAGAATCATATTGAGGTTGATGTTGCGTCGGTTGGCATGTATGAAATGATTGCCTCCGATGGCCAGTCCGTCACCGTCTCCGCTCACCTGCCATACTGTGAGTTTCGGATTGGCCACCTTACATCCGGTGGCAATGGCGGCTGCACGTCCGTGGATGGTGTTCATTCCGTATGTGGCCATGTAATGAGGCAGACGGCTGGAGCATCCTATACCAGAGATGACGGCTGTATCCCATGGTGCCACGCCTATTTCAGCCATAGCCTTGTGCAGAGAAGCCAGGAAGAAGTGGTCTCCGCATCCGGGACACCATCTGGGCTGTCCTTTTTTATAATCGTTAGCTACCCAACTTTTCCCTTCCACTGAGGTGGGCAGCTGTGTTGCATGATTCTGGTTCATAGTGTCTTGATTATGATTGACATACTTATGTGATAATCTCTGACTCTGGTCCGCGTCATGATATCCTTATCATGCTTATTTGGACAAGAGTGGGGTGAAGGCATCCACCAGTTCGCTTACCTTGAACGGTTGTCCCTTGACTTCATTGTATTGAGCGGGAACGAATCCGTCCACCTTCATGCGAAGCCAACCAGCCAGCTGACCCATGTTCTGCTCGGCCACCACCACGCGTGGATACTTGCGCAGTACCTCTTCGGTATTCTTGGGCAGGGGGTTGATATACTTGAATTGTGCCATTGCCACCTTGTGTCCTGCGGCTCTCAACTCATCCATGGCAGCATGCAGGTGTCCGTATGTACCTCCAAATCCTACTATGAGCAGGTCGGCATCCTCCTTGTCACCCAGAACTTCCAGGTCAGGAACGGGTATGGCGTCAATCTTTGCCTGACGCTTGCGTGTCATCAAATCGTGGTTCTCGGGATTGGTGCTGATGGCTCCAGTCTTGTCGTCTTTCTCCAGTCCGCCCAGGATATGCTCGAATCCTTCTCTGCCAGGTACGGCCCAGTATCGTGTTCCGTTTTCTGCACGCATGTATGGTGTCCATGATCCCTGCATCTCCTGTGGTACATATGGGGGCGTGATGATGGGGAGGTCGGCCATCTTGGGCAGGCGGAATGCTCCAGAGCCATTGGCCACATAAGCATCCGTCAGGAGAATGACGGGTGTCATGTGCTCCAGTGCCATTTTACAAGCCTGATATGCAGCCTCGAAGCAGTCGGTGGGGCTTGTGGCAGCAATGACGGGCATGGGGCTTTCGCCATTACGTCCAAAGAGTGCCTGCAGCAAGTCGGTCTGCTCCGACTTGGTGGGCAGACCCGTAGCAGGTCCTCCGCGCTGTACATCCAGGATGACCAGAGGCAGCTCCATGATGACAGCCAGGTTCATGGCCTCACTCTTGAGGCACATGCCAGGTCCGGAGGTGCTGGTGATAGCCAAAGCTCCTGCAAAGGATGCTCCCAGCGAGGAAGCACATCCGGCTATCTCGTCCTCACATTGTACGGTCACCACGTCCAGCGACTTGTGTTTGGAGAGTTCGTGCAGAACATCTGTGGCTGGTGTGATGGGGTAAGAACCGAGGTAGAGCCTCAGTCCTGCTTTTTCGGCAGCAGCAATGAATCCGTAGGCAGTGGCTTTGTTGCCTGTGATGTCCATGTATCTTCCGGGCACCTTGTTGCGTGTCTCTATGCGATACACATTGGCTACGCTGCTATGTGTATTGTGTCCGTAGTCGTATCCGGCCTGTATGACCTTTATGTTGGCTTCAGCTATGCCTGGCTTCTTGGCAAATTTCTCTCTCAGGAAGTTGAAGGCTATCTCCAGGTCACGGTCGAAGAGCCAGCATACCAGTCCGAGGGCAAACATATTGCGGCACTTGAGCATGCTTTTCACATCCATACCGCTGTCCTTCAGGCAGTCTTTCACCATGGTGGTGAGTGGGCAGGCAATGACTCTGTCGGGGTCTATGCCCATCTCGCCCAGGTAATCCTCAGTCTGGAACGCTGCTTTCTGAAGGTCCTTGGCACTGAAGCTGTCGGTGTCGATGATGATGGCTGCTCCTGGCTTGGCATATCGGTATTGTGTCTTGAGTGCAGCAGCATTCATGGCCACCAACACATCGCATTGGTCACCAGGAGTGTACACCTGTCCTGCTCCTATGTGTACCTGGAATCCGGACACACCCGTGAGGGAGCCTTGCGGAGCTCTGATGTCTGCCGGGTAATCGGGAAAAGTGCTGATGCTGTTACCCACTGTGGCCGAAACGGTTGAGAAGATGTTGCCTGCCAACTGCATTCCGTCGCCTGAATCTCCTGAGAATCTTACTACGACAGATTCTCTTTCCTTGATTTCTATAGCTTCTGCCATAACTGAAAATTTATAATGAGAGAAGCAACTCAGCGTGTGTGTGTATGGGTGGCTGGCTGGAAATCCTACAAGTCACAATCTCTAATACCCCCTGAGGGTATGTAGTACACATGCTCTCCTCTCTCGTGGATAATCCTTGACGTTCAATCTATAGCCTAAGTACTCCCGCCGGGAATCGAACCCGGATCGACGGTTTAGGAAACCGTTGTTCTATCCATTGAACTACAGGAGCATCTGTAATACCACTGCAAAGGTAATGAATTATTTAAAATGGAGTGGAGAATAGGCTTACTTATTTTAGAAAGCGTTTCCGATTCCGCCTTTTTTGCCTCTAAAGTGGGGAAGTGGAAGGGGAAGTTTTGATTTCCTGAGAGAAAAATACGTTGGGCTCATGAAAAATGATTAACTTTGGAGATGGAATGGTATTTTGTGTACCAATGACATAGGAAGAGAAACAACACTAAGACTAATTGCATATGGATAAGTTGACGAGAAGGGAATTTCTCAAGTGTGGCGGCCTGGGTGCTGCTGCGCTGATGGTGGTGCCCAGTTCCGTGCTTGGAAAGAAGTTCGGCCATGTGGCTCCGAGTGACAAACTCAATATAGCCGGTATAGGCGTGGGAGGTGTGGGCAGACGCAACCTCGGTTTCATGAAGACGGAGAACATCGTGGCTCTCTGTGATGCCGACTGGGGATATGCTGCTCGTACCTTTGGCGATTTTCCTAAAGCCAAGCTGTTCAAGGACTGGCGCGTGATGTTTGACCAGATGAAGGACAGCATAGATGCTGTGCTGGTGGCCACCCCCGACCATACCCATGCCACCATTGCGGCACATGCCATGACCCTTGGGAAACATGTCTATTGCCAGAAGCCATTGACACACACCGTATATGAGTCACGCCTCTTGACTGCTCTGGCCAAGAAATATCGCGTGGCTACCCAGATGGGCAATCAGGGCAATTCCTTCGACTGGTGCCGCAGAGTGGCAGAGTGGATATGGGACGGTGCCATAGGTGAGGTGACAGAGGTGCATTGCTGGACCAATCGCCCCATCTGGCCACAGGGACTCATGAAGCCTACCGATACGCCGCCCGTACCTGCCGACCTGGACTGGGCTGCCTTCATAGGACCTGCCGAGATGCGTCCTTATCATCCTTCTTATACGCCCTGGAACTGGCGTGGATGGTATGACTTTGGTACGGGAGCCCTGGGAGACATGGCTTGTCATATCATGGATCCCGTGGTGTGGGCCCTGGGCATCAAGTACCCCATCAGTGTGATAGCCAGCTCCACCATGAGCAATCTCTATTCTCCTCCTCATGCCGAGATGATCACCTATACATTCCCCGAGCGTCCTAAGATGGGAAAGGTGAAGATGCCCCAGGTGAAGGTGCACTGGTATGATGGTGGCCTTATGCCTCCACGTCCCGAGGAACTGGAGGACGGAGAGATGATGGGCGACGAGAACGGCGGTGTAATCTTCGTGGGCAAAAAGGGAAAGATAATGATGGGATGCTACGGATTCAATCCCACACTCTTGCCCAAATCGCGCATGAAGGACTACAAGGAGCCCACTCCCACCATACCACGTGTCAAGGGCGGACATTCCGAGGTAATCAGTATATGGGAGAGCGATACGCACGAGCAGGACTGGATCAGGGCCTGCAAGGAGTCGCCCGAGAATCGCGTAGAGGCATCGTCCAACTTCAGTTTCAGTGGACCGTTTACCGAGATGGTGGACATGGGAGTCCTGGCTGTCAGACTGGCCGGCACCTATGGTTTGCATCGCGAACTGAAGTGGGATGGTGAAAACATGTGCTTCACCAACATCTCCGACAGCGATAAGATTCGAGTGGTCAATTATGATGACTTCAAGGTCATCGATGGAGACCCGCGCTTCGACCGCAGATTCTTGGAGATGAATGCCAAAGAGGCTGCCCAGGAATGGATAAAGCATACTTATCACAATGGATATTCATTGCCCGAAATGCCCAAGTGATTCCCTTTTTATGCAATTTACTATTCAGATGAAGACAATAAGTAGAATTTTTCTCGTGACCATGCTGATTCTTTTGGGCTCAGCATGGGCACAACCATCTCTGGCCAAAAAGACCAGAGCAGAGAAGGCAGGATGGAAACTGGCTGTCCAGTCATACACCTTCCATAAGTTCACGCTTATGGAGGCACTCGACAAGACCAGCGTGATGGGTGTGAAGTATATCGAAGTGTATCCTGGGCACAGAATAGGAGGAAAGTGGGGTGACAAGGTGTTTGGCCCCGAACTCTCTGCATCCGACAGGCGTGAACTCTGTGCCGAGGCTGCGCGAAGAGGAGTGCGTATCGTGGGCACAGGAGTGTATGTGAGCGACAATCCCCAGGAATGGGAACGTATGTTCCAACTGGCCCATGAGATGAAGATGGAATACATCACCTGTGAACCGCCTCTGGACCTGTGGGACCAGGTGGAGAGCCTCTCACGCAAATATGGCATCAAGGTGTCGGTACACAATCATCCGCAACCGTCCGACTACTGGAAGCCCGAGAATCTGCTCCAGGCTATCAAGGGCCGAAGCCGTGACCTCGGTTCGTGTTCCGATGTGGGACATTGGAACCGCGAGGGACTCCAGCAGATGGATTGCCTACGCATGCTCAACAAGCGTATCATCTCCCTTCACTTCAAGGATATAGCACCCAAGCAGGAAGGCAAACAATGGCAGGAGGATGTAATCTGGGGCACAGGATGCCTGGATGTCAAGGGAATGCTGAGTGTGCTCAAGGAACAAGGGTTTAAGGGTTATTTCGCCATTGAGTATGAAAACAACTGGGAAAACTCTGTTCCTGATATCGTGAAGTGCATAGAGTATTTCAATCAGGCTGCCGAAGAGATACTTCGCTGAGAGAGGCCTAAAGGCTTCCCAGCAGAAATCTCCAGAGGACTACAGACCCCTATGGTGGGTCTTTCCTCCCTGTTCTCTTATCCAGAATAGGACTGGCGAATCTTCTGTGCAGGCAACTTAATACCAGCGGGATGAACAATGAATATTTGTTTGTCCCGCTAGTGTTTTATGGCCCTAATTAGCCTGTTTTATTTGTCTAAATTACGATTTTTACATCGAAAATTGAGTTTGCCTTGCCGCTGGCGGTCGTGGCAGTGTAAACTCAGGTGGCGGTGGCGTCAGCGGTGAACTCACCAACTGGGATGGCACGAAGAAAAAGACTGGTTGAGGCAATAGCAGATAAAGTCACGCTTGCAGAGCGAAGCGGAGCAAGAATGTTACATTGAAGCCGGTGTGGGGTGTGTCAGCCAATTCCAGCGAACCGCCTTGCTGAACCATCATACGCCGGCTGAGCGACAGACCGATGCCGCTGCCCGTTCGTTTTGTAGTAAAGAAAGGAACGAAGAGAGACTGACGATTCTCTGCCGGTATGGGTTGACCATCGTTGCTCACTTGCAGACAGACGTTGCTGGCGATAACATCGTCAGATGTGACAGTCAATTCCATCCTCTTTGCTCCAGCCTCGATGGCATTTTTTACCAAGTTAATCACCACCTGGCGTAGCATTCCAGGATCGGCAAGCACTATCGCATCTGTTGGGACGCTCACGGCCCAATCCAACCCAGGATAGGCTTTGGTCACATCGTCAAGCAATGTATTGAGATTTACCTTAGCTAAGACGGGCTTCTCCAACTCCGACATCTTGCGGTAGTTGGTGACGAACTGGCTTATATGCTGCGATGTGTCGAAAATAGCACGGATGCCGTCCTCCAGTGGGGTTCCCTTCACATCAGGCCGATTGAGCAACAACTGGCTGATGCTGGTGATTGGTGCTGTAGCGTTCATCATCTCGTGAGTGAGCACACGGGTAAGCCGTTCCCATGATTCCACCTCGCTTTGGTTGACTTGCTGACGGATAGTCTCGCCCAGTTGGTTCAAGGCTTCTTGCATAGCACGCTCGCCAGATAGAAGCCCTTTCGTAGGCAGACGAAAGGTGAAGTCACGATTGCGCATAGCCTCCTGCATCAGATAGGCGCGCAGACGCAACCGACGCTGATGATGGAAGAACCATACAACGCAAGCCACAATGCCTATACCAATTATAATATGTAGCCACCAATTCATAGTCGCTTCATCTTGTTGTACAATGTCTGACGAGTGATGCCCAGCAGTTCAGCTGCCCGCGTGAGGTTGCCGTGACAGCGATCGATGGTACGGCGAATATGGTCCTTCTCCATCTCATCGAGAGTGACAATTTCGTCTGTCGAGTCAAGCACGTCCTTCAATTTGCGGAGCAGGTCGTCGTTATCCCACGGCTTGGTAATGAAATCGGCTGCTCCGTTCTTCAAGCCTTTCACGGCAAGTGAGATGTCGGCGTATGCCGTCAGCAAGACCACCGGCACATCGGGATGGTGCTTGCGGATGGCGCGAAGCCAAAAGAGTCCTTCCTGACCGGAGTTAATACCAAGTGAGAAGTTCATGTCTAATAGCACCATGTCTATCGACTGCTGTGCCATCAGCTTAAGGATGTCATCTGGCTGGGTAGTGGTCAGAACCTCTTCGAAGATATCGGCCAACAAGTACTTCATCGCCGTCAGTATGGCAGCGTTGTCATCAACTACAAGTATGGTTCCGTACATGCTCATTTCGCTTATTTGTTTCAAAGGTACAGCTTTCCTGTCTAATAATTAGACGGAAAGGTGTCAAAAAATTAGACAATCTGTCTTTAGGGACTTAAGAAGGCTTGACAAGCACATTCAAAAGCCCTTAACTTTGCACTCGGAAATCAAAATAAGCGTGCAAATGAAAAAACTCTCCATTATATTATTGCTTATGTCGCAACAAACCCTCGCCCAAAGTTCATGGACGATTCAGCAATGTATGCAATATGCCGTAGAGCACAACCATGAGGTAAGGCAGTCGGAACTGGAACTCGATAACAAATGGGCCACCAAACTTGGAGCTATCGGCAGTTTCCTTCCATCGGTCAGTGCCAGCACTGGGGCGCAGTATAGTTTCGGACGAGCCATCGACCCTGAAACCAATACCTACACGAATGTCAGCACCTTCTACAACGGCTATCAGGTGAATGCTTCGATGCCTGTGTTCGATGGATTCAACCGCCTCCATGCCCTGCGGGCTGCTAAGGCCAGTGTGCTGATGGGGCAGTCGGAACTTCGCCGACAGCAAGACGAGACAGCTTTGGCCGTACTGCAAGCCTACACAAATGCTCTTTATTATCAAGGAACTGTGGCGATGGCAGAGGAGAAGGTGGAGGAAACCACCTTGTTGCTTCGACAGACGCGCCTTTTGGAGGAAGTGGGCCGCAAGAGTGCTGCCGATGTAGCACAGGTGGAATCGCAGCAAGCCGAGGCTGAATACGACCTGATACGGCAGCAGAACCTTTATTCTACGGCTCTGTTGGAACTGAAGAAGGAGATGGCTTGGCCATTGGACAAGAATCTGGAAATCGCAAGGGACTTCCATGATGACAACCTTGTCACCATCGGTTCAGACAACCATGATTACTTCGTATCGGATAGTCATTCAGCACTGGAGGTAGCCCGTTATCATACAGACATCGCCCGCCATGAGTGGCATCAGGCACAAAGCAACCTCTATCCCACCATCTCTCTGAATTTGGGGATGAACACCACATACTACAAGACCCTGCACTCGCCCACAGTAGCATCTTTCAGCAGTCAGTTTCATGGCAACCGAGGCGAATACATCGGTGCTACGCTGAGTATCCCGATTTTCAACCGCCTGCAAACCATCACCGGCATCCGCCGCGCAAAGAACAACTACCGTATTGCTCAGGAAGCCTACGAACAGAAACGCTTGGAACTGGAGAAACTGAGTCGCGAAGCGTGGCAAGATTGGCACGCCTATCGGACGCAAACCACTCAGATGGTACATAAGGTAGAAGCCGACAGCATCGCCTATCAACTGACGAAACGCCAATTTGAAGAAGGACTGAGTACGGCTATCGACTTGCACACTACTTCAGCACAATTGCTGAATTCAAAGGCAACGCTGCTGCAGTGCCATCTGATGGCGATGGTGAAGGAACAATTGGTAAGATATTATAAAGGAGAAACGATATGGACAGAGTAATCGAGAAGACAAAGACACAACGGCTGATGAAGTATTGGCCATATATGGCAGGAGCCTGCTTGGTGCTTATCGTCCTGGGCGGGCTGGTGTTTGCTGGCCATGAATCGACGCTCAGAGTCAGCAAGGATGAGTTGACCATCAGCGAAGTACGCCAGGCTGAGTTCAAAGACTATGTGCGTACCAATGGACGGGTGCTGCCTATTCAAGTGGTGCAGATTTCGCCCGAGGAGGGCGGCATCGTCCGTGAGAAGGTCGTCGAGGAAGGCACTCACGTGAAGAAGGGCGACGTCATCGTCCGCCTTTCGAACAGCAATCTCGACCTGCAAATTCTGAATGCCGAAGCCGAACTGGCAGAGAAGCAGAACCTGCTACGCAACACGCAGGTGGCCATGCAGCAAGACCGCCTGAACAACCAAACAGAGCAGGCACAGCTCGATATGGACACCCAGCGCAAGCAGCGCACCTACGAGCAGAACAAACGACTTTATCAGGAGAAGCTCATTAGCAAGGAGGATTACTTGCAGTCGCAAGAGGATTATCAGCTTTCTGCCAAGAAACGTTCATTGGTCAGCCAGCGCCTGAAGCAGGATTCAATCTATCGCACCGTTCAGATGGACCAGATGGAGGATAACCTGCAGAACATGCGCAAGAATGTGGTACTCATCCGTCAGCGCAAGGACAAACTCGAAGTGCGCTCAGCCATTGATGGCGAGTTGGGCTTACTCGATGTGGTGTTAGGCCAGAGCATCAGTCCTGGCCAGAAGATAGGCCAGCTGAATGACCTCAGCGACTATAAGGTTCAGGCCAGCATAGACGAGCACTACATCGACCGAGTCCGCCAAGGCCTTATAGCCACCTTCACCCGTGGTGAGAGGCAGTATCAGCTTCAAGTTCGCAAGGTATATCCAGAAGTGCGCGAGGGCAAATTCCGCTGTGACTTCATCTTCCGAGGTGAGCGCCCGGAGAATATCCGCACAGGCCAAACGTACTATATTGATTTGGAGCTTGGTCAGCCCGAGCAAGCCGTTATCATTCCTCGCAGCACCTTCTTTCAGACCACAGGAGGCCAATGGATTTTCGTGCTCGACAAGAGCGGAACCAAGGCCTATCGCCGTCCCATCCGCGTAGGCCGCCAGAATCCCCAGCACTACGAAATTCTCGAAGGCCTGGAGCCAGGCGAGCGTGTAGTAACCAGCGGCTACGAGGCATTCAAGGATAATAAGGTTTTAGTAATCAAATAACATCAAGAATATGAACGTATTCAGAAACATGCTATTCATGGTCCGTTGCTTCAAGACGGCAACCACACTCAACTTCGTTGGCCTCACGGTGTCCTTCGCGACCTTTTACCTGCTGATGACGCAGATCGTCTATAATCGTTCTTACAACGCCTCCATACCTGACGGCGGGCGCGTCTTCCGACTGGAATCGAAAATGAACCCCGACGCGCAGTGGAGCATCAACTGCAGCCGCCCCATCCATGCCCTCGTGGCCAAGATGCCGCAGGTGGAAGCCGTGTCGGAACTGGCCACATGGGGTGGCAGCAGGGATATACTAGTGGGCGAAAGCACCGTGGAGCAGTTCTGCATGGGCACCAACCTGACGCCCTTTGGGGCTGTCGGCGCACGTTGCCTCGACGGCCGCCTGTCGTGGGACGACTACGGCGAGCGCAGTGCCATCATCCCCGCCTCGCTGGCCCGCAAGGTCTATGGGCGGGTCAACGTGGCCGGCGAGCCGCTCTACTCAGAAACTGACACAATCACAGTGCAGGGTGTCTATGAGGACTTCCCCGACAACTGCTCGATGAAGAACAATCTCTACTACGCCAGCCAGGACTATCTCGACAATTGGGGTGAGTGGTGCTTCACCCTCTACGTGAAGTTGGCCGAGAATGTCAATGTAGACACCCTGCTGAAAGACTTCCCCGAACAGATGCGCCAGCTGATGTGGCGCTGGAAGTGGGGGCGGATAGTTGCTTCTGGCGAGTATGATGAGAATCAGGAGGCAGACATCAAAGCAAAGTTTGACGCCAACTTCGGCTTTGAGTTCCGCCTGACTCCTATTCGCGACGCTTACTTCTCCGGCGTAAGCTCCGACGACAAGGGCAACCCCGCCATGCTCTTCATCCTTGAGCTGGCCTCGCTGCTCATCATCGTCATTGCTGCCATCAACTTCCTCAATTTCGTGTTGGCCGAGAGTCCCATGCGCATCAAGGGCATCAACACCCGCCGCGTTTTGGGCGAGGGCCTGTGGCAGCTGCGTCTCGGGCTGGTGGGCGAGGCTGTTGTCACGTCTTTGTTGGCTTGTGTCATAGCCTTTGTCTTGTGTGTCGCTGTATCGCGGCAACAGACGGAACTGCTACTGGGCGACCTCAGCCTTTCCGCCCACCCCTGGCTCGCGGCTTTTACCGCCTTGATAGCGATTGCGGCAGGCATCGCTGCCGGCACCTATCCCGCCTTTTTCGCCACCTCGTTCCAGCCCGCACTCGCGCTCAAGGGTTCCTTCGGTCTTACACCAAAAGGAAGGCAACTACGCACGGCACTCGTCTGCCTGCAAATCGGCATTGCCCTCTTTATGGTCACCTACATCGGCATCCTTCTCCTGCAGAGCCGTTTCATCTACCACTCCGACTACAGCTTTGCGAAGGACGAGGTGCTCTATGCCCAGCTCTCTAACGAACTGATGCATAAAAAAGACGCCATACGCACAGAACTGATGCAGATTGGTGGCATTGATGATGTCAGCTTCTCACGCTTCGTGCTGGGCTCACAGGAAGAATATATGGGCTGGGGACGCAGCGACGATGACCACAAAATCACCTTTACCAGCATGCCCGTAGATTACCACTACCTGCGCACGATGGGCATCAAGGTTATCGAAGGCCGCGACTTCAACGAGCACGACGGGGACGTCTATATCATCAACGAGGCCGCCCGCAGGCAGTGGCCGTGGGTGGAGATGGACAAGCCGTTGCTGGATGGCGACCTAACCGTCGTAGGCGTGTGCGACAACGTCCGCTATGCCTCCACCCGTCGGGACCGCACACAGGAGCCCGTCGCCTTCGTCATTTTTGGCGAGAAGTATAGCGGCTGGGGCGACCAGCTTGGAATAGTGAACATACGCGTGGCAGCCGGTGTAGACAAACTGGCTGTGCGACGGCAGGTCAGCCAACGGCTCACAGCCATAGGCAGCGGCGAAGAGGTAGAAGTAAAGTTCCTCGATGAACTGTTGGAGAATCTCTATCAGGAGGAGTTCCGCTTCATCCGCCAGGTGCTGTGGTTTGCTGCCATCTGCCTCGTTATCACCCTCATCGGAGTGTTCTGCCTCACGATGTTTGAGACGGAGTATCGTCGCAAGGAAATTGGCATCCGCAAGGTGTTCGGCTCCTCTACGGGCGAAATTCTGATGATGCTCTACCGACGCTATGTGTGGCTACTCATCGGCAGTTTCATCATTGCCGCCCCTCTTGCCTACTATATCGGCCGTGAGTGGCTCAAGTCCTTTGCCGAGCGCACACCCATCTATTGGTGGCTCTTCCCGCTGGCCCTTCTCGCCGTTGGCACCGTCACCCTCCTGACTGTCATCATCCAGAGCTGGCGCACCGCTAACGATAATCCCATTAACAGTATCAAGGCCGAATAATTATAAAAATTCAAGAATATGATTAAGTTAGAAAACATTCAGAAAGTGTTCCGCACTGAAGAGGTGGAGACCGTAGCATTGGGCGGCGTATCGCTCGAAGTAAGGGAAGGTGAGTTCGTGGCCATCATGGGGCCAAGCGGCTGTGGCAAGTCTACCTTATTAAATATATTGGGCTTACTCGACAATCCCACCAGCGGCACTTATCTGCTCGATGGTCTGGACGTAAGTTTGTTGAAGGAGAGCCAGCGCACGAAGGTTCGCAAGGGACAGATAGGCTTCGTGTTCCAGACTTTCAACCTACTCGACGAACTGAACGTGGAAGAGAATGTGGAACTGCCTCTGACCTATCTCGGCGTACCCAAGAAGGAACGCAAGCAGCGTGTGGAGGAGATGCTTCGCCGCATGGCCATCTCGCATCGTGCCCGTCATTTCCCCCAGCAACTTTCCGGTGGTCAACAGCAACGTGTGGCCATCGCGCGTGCCGTGGTGATGAATCCCAAGCTCATCCTCGCCGACGAACCCACAGGTAACCTCGACTCGAAAAACGGACTCGAAGTGATGCAACTCCTAACCCAACTGAACCAGGATGGTACTACCGTCCTGATGGTAACCCACTCTGAGCGAGATGCCGGTTATGCTCAGCGCATCATCAACCTCCTTGATGGTCAGGTAGTGCCAGAGGTCAGCCTATAGCATAGCATCCATCCATGAATACTCTCTTTAATCATTATGACAGCCTCTCGCAGTGATGCGGAGGCTGTTTTTGGCTATATGTAGGATAAACTTGAAAAAGGGGAAATCATGCCAAATTAATAGTTGGCAAGTATGGGCTCAGCGGAAGATTACCATCATTTCATGGCATGATACGATTTCGATGCCAGTTTTACCCATCTCAGACGCAGTGCACTGCAACCGCCCCCGCAGTGCACTGCATCCGTTCCCGCAGTGCACTGCAACCGCCCCCGCAGTGCACTGCATCCGTCCTCGCAGTGCACTGCATCCGTTCCCGCAAGTACTTGCAACCATTCCCGCAAGTACTTGCAACCGTCCTTGTAAGTACTTGCAGGAAAATACGGCTTCATTTAGGATGACGTTCTCTTCCCCTATGTTTTTCCTACTTACCAGAACTTCGGCTATATTTATAGGGCTGAACCAAAAAAGGCTGTCTCGTATATTACTACGAAACAGCCTCGCTTGCGCTTCAGGATGGGCTTGAACCAACGACCCCATGATTAACAGTCATGTGCTCTAACCAACTGAGCTACTGAAGCATTTGCCACATTCTCGGATGTCCTACATCCCTCTTCTGATTCCCCTTTGAGAATCATGAGGTGGACACTTTCTCATGCTTGCGCTTCAGGATGGGCTTGAACCAACGACCCCATGATTAACAGTCATGTGCTCTAACCAACTGAGCTACTGAAGCTTAATCTTTTGCGGTGAGAAGTCTGTACCTCAAATGCGTTGCAAAAGTAGATGTTTTTTTGTAATTATGCAATATCTTTGCAGAAAAATACATGTAGAAAGTGAAAATAGCAGGCATTGGCAATGCGTTGGTGGATGTTCTGGTGCATCTTCCCAACGATGATGTACTTCATGAGGCTGGTCTGCCACGTGGAGGTATGCAGCTGGTGGATGATGCGCGGAGAGAGGTGTTGGCTCGCCTCTTGCAACCACTCAATCCCAGCAAGTCGGCTGGCGGAAGCGCAGGGAATACCGTCAAGTCTTTGGCGGCTCTGGGTGCCGACAGTACGTTTATCGGCAAGGTGGGCCAGGATGAAGATGCTCGTCTGCTATCCGAGGCCTTCAGGAGAACGGGTGCTCAGACACGCTTTCTCACATCTCCGCTCCATACAGGGGTGGCCAGCACCTTCATCTCTCCCTCGGGGGAACGGACCTTTGGCACTTGCTTGGGAGCAGCTTCCACTCTGCAGGCAGAAGAGATCAGCGAGGAGTTGCTGCAGGACGTTCAGTGGTTGCACATAGAAGGCTATCTGGTGCAGGATCATGCCCTGATAGAGCGCATAGGACAACTGGCACGTCAGATGGGCGTGACCACCAGCATGGATTTGGCCAGCTATAATGTCCTGGCTGAGGATGTGTCTTTTGCCCGTCATCTGGTGAGCGACTATGTGGATGTGGTCTTTGCCAACGAGGATGAGAGCCGCGTGTTTACTGGCGGTAAGAGTCCTATGGAGGCACTCCGTGAGATGGCTGGCATGTGCAGGATGGCCGTCGTGAAGATGGGGGCTCAAGGGTCGGCAGCCAGAAGTGGTGACCGTGAGGTGAGCATAGGAGCCCGGTGTGTGCCCGTGGTGGATACCACAGGGGCCGGAGACTTCTTTGCAGCAGGATTCCTGTATGCCCACACTCAGGGAGGCAGCATGGAGCAGAGCCTGAGATGTGGAGCTGCACTGGGTGAGCAAGCCATACAGGTGGTGGGCACAGACCTGAGTGCTGAGGCCTGGAGGGAATGTCGTGAGCATGTGAGTAAAATTATGAAATGATGAGACGTATACATTATATATATATAGGAGTGCTGATGGCTTGTTCTACCATGGTGATGGGACAGGAGAACAGGAATTCCGTGACCAGCAGGAATCTGGACCTCTTTGGAGATATCTACAAGCAACTGGATCTCTTCTATGTGGATACACTGGATGCCGATACGGTCATCGGGTGGGGCATACGCTCCATGCTCAGGCAGGTGGATCCCTTTACAGACTATTTCCCTGATGATGACGACGAACTCCGACAGATGTCGACAGGCAAATATGCCGGCATAGGGAGCCTGGTGAGGTACAACCGCAAGGAGAAGCGTACCATGATAGGTGAGCCCTATGAGGGAACACCCAGCCAGAAGGCCGGACTCCTGCCAGGAGACATCCTCCTGGAGGTGGACGGGAATGACACGTATGATGTGCCTGTGGACAAGGTGAGTGAGATGCTCCGTGGCGATGCAGGAACATCGCTTGACATAAAGGTAAAGCGAGGCCAGGAGGAACTCACTTTCCATCTGACACGTCAGACCATACAGATGCCCAATGTGAGTTATTATGGCATGTTGCAGGATGGAGTGGGGTATGTGTATCTGGAAGCCTTCCGAGAAGGAGCTTTCCGTGAGGTTCGCGATGCCATTGCTGACCTGCGTGAGCAGGGAATGCAGCGTCTGGTCTTTGACCTGCGTGGCAATGGGGGTGGCGCTCTGGATGAATGTGTGAATATAGCCAGCCTGTTTCTTCCCCGTGGACAACATCTCCTGAGCACCAAGGGCAAGATGCCCAGTGCCAATTATGAGTACCGCACAGCTCTGGAACCCATGGACACCCTGATGCCCATCGTGGTGATGGTGGACGGAGGGTCTGCCTCATGTTCTGAGATACTGGCAGGAGGACTGCAGGATCTGGACCGCGCTGTCCTCTTGGGGGAAAGGACCTTCGGTAAGGGATTTGTGCAGAGTGTGAGGGAACTGAAACAGGGAGGAACGCTCAAGATGACCACCAGCAGGTATTACATCCCCTCGGGGAGATGCATCCAGGCTTATGACTATCGTCACCTGAATGCCGATGGGTCGGCAAAGACTCTCCCCGACAGTCTCACACGTGTGTTTCATACAGCCCATGGACGTGAGGTGAGAGATGGTGGAGGAGTGATGCCCGACGTGAGGATACAGCCCGACAGTCTGCCTACGATGATTTACGACCTGACGGCCAGCGACGAGTTCTTCACCTATGCCACTCGCTATGCACGTGAACATGCCGAGAGTATCGATCCTGTGACCTTCTCGCTCACCGATGAGGAGTATGCTCAATTTGTGAGTTACATGCAGGACACCGACCTGAAGTTCAGCCATAGGAGCACCGAGGTGCTCAAGCTGCTCAGGCATGTGGTAAAGGGCGAAGGGTATGCCGACGAAGCCAAGGACCAGCTGGATGCGCTGGAGAGAATCTTTGCCCGAGACATCGCAGCCGAACTGGAACATTTCCGCAATCTGGTGAAGAAGGAACTGGAGAACGAGATAGTGCTGGATGTTCATCTGCAGAGAGGAGCTGTCAAGAGAATAGCCTTCCTCAATGCAGATGTCAAGAGGGCTGTGGAGATCCTGCAGAATCAAGAGGAATACAATCAAATCTTAGGAAAATGAGACATAGAAACATAGGACGGTTCAACCGGAATTTCATGTGGAGCATTCTGGCCATGGCCATCATAGTGCTTATGGCTGCGGGTATGTTTCTGTATCTGTGTGCTCCCTCTGCTCCTGCCGCTTCCCCTCAACCGGAGACCGAAGTGGCCGACTGACGTTTTCCCTGTCAGGAAGAGCAGACGCATGGATAAGTGAAACAAGTATGAAAACCAATGGCCGCATAGGACTAAAGTTTTCTGCGTAAAGTTTTGCACGTTCGGTGGAAAAGCGTACCTTTGCCGCTGAAATGATGAATGTGAGGGGCTTGACAAGTTCCTCACTTTTCTTTATATCTAAGTATTAAAGAGAAATACATGATTAACAAAGCAGCAGTTCAGCAGGCCGTGGAAGAATGGCTGGAAGGTAAAGACTACTTCCTTGTGGACGTGGAGATCAGTGCAGATGACAGAATCTCCGTAGAGATAGACCATGCCGAGGGTGTGTGGATTGAGGATTGTGCAGACTTGAGTCGCTACATCGAATCAAAGATCAACAGGGAAGAGGAGGACTATGAACTGGAGGTTGGCAGCGCCGGACTCGGTCAGCCTTTCCGCGTCAAGAGACAGTATGAGATACATGTAGGACATGATGTGGAGACCCAGACTCTGGATGGCCATAAATATAAGGGTATCCTGGCGTCGGTGGACGACGACGGATTCAGCATAGAAGTCATGGAGAAGGTGAAAGAGGAAGGTCGCAAGCGCCCTGTGAGCAAACTGGTGACACGGCACTTCAACTTCACCGAGGTGGCTTATACTAAATACTTGATAAAAATAAAATAAGAATATAATGGCAACAAAGACAAATGAGACAGTAAATCTCATTGACTCTTTCGCAGAGTTCAAGGAGACTAAGAACATTGACAGAGCCACTCTGGTGAGCGTGCTGGAGGAATGCTTCCGCAGCGTGATTTCCAAGATTTATGGTTCGGACGAGAACTATGACGTGATTGTGAATCCCGATAAGGGAGACTTTGAAATCTATCGCAACCGTACCGTAGTGCCCGATGGCGAGGTGAAGGATTCCAATATGGAAATTTCCCTGAGCGAAGCTCGTGCTGTGGAGGATGACTATGAGGTGGGCGAGGAAGTGAGCCAGCTGGTGAAGTTCTCCGATTTCGGACGCCGTGCCATCCTGACTCTGCGTCAGACCCTGGCCAGCCGTATCCTTGAGCTCGAGCATGACACCCTCTACAATCAGTATAAAGAGCGCATTGGCGAGGTGGTGACCGCTGAGGTGTATCAGACCTGGAAGCGTGAGACTCTGCTCATGGACGATGAGAACAACGAGCTCATCCTGCCCCGCACAGAACAAATCCCAGGAGATTTCTTCCGTAAGGGCGAGACAGCACGTGCCGTTATCTCACGCGTGGATAACACCAACGGTACGCCCCGCATCATCCTGAGCCGTACCGACCCTGCTTTCCTGCAGCGCATGCTTGAGGCTGAGGTGCCCGAGATACAGGACGGACTGATTACCATACACAAGGTGGCCCGCATCCCCGGCGAGCGTGCTAAGGTGGCTGTGGAGAGCTATGATGACCGCATCGATCCCGTGGGAGCCTGTGTGGGCGTAAAGGGAAGCCGTGTGCATGGTATCGTGCGTGAGTTGCGTGGAGAGAATATCGATGTAGTGTGCTGGACATCCAACCCCCAGCTGCTTATCACCCGTGCCCTGGGTCCTGCCACAGTCAACAGTGTGGTTCTCAATGAAGAGGAACACAAGGCAGAGGTTTATCTGGATCCCGATCAGGTCTCTCTGGCTATCGGTAAGGGCGGTATGAACATCAAGTTGGCAAGCATGCTCACTGGCTATACCATCGACGTCTTCCGCGAAGTGGAAAATGAGGATGACGATGACGTTAGTCTGGATGAGTTCAAAGACGATATCGAGCCCTGGATCATCGATGAACTGAAGAAGATAGGATTTGCTACAGCACGCGACGTTCTGGGCGCACCTCGCGAGATGATAATCCAGCGTGCCGACCTGGAGGAAGAGACTGTGGACGAGGTGCTGAGAATTCTGGCATCGGAGTTTGAATAAGAGACAGTACACCAGAGAAGAAGCAATCAACGTAGACAAGAAGAAGGAATGAGCGTCAGATTAAATAAAGTTACAAAAGAATTCAATATCGGTCTGCAGACTGCCGTAGACTTCCTGAGGAAGAATGGCTATGACGATGTGGAGGTAAGTCCCAACAGCAAGATTACAGAGCAGCAATACGAACTCTTGCAGAAGGAATTCAGTTCCGATAAGGGCCTTCGCTCTGAAGCCACTCAGCTGATTCAGCATCGCCAGGAGAAGTCCAAGGAACGCAAGGAGGCTACAAAGCAGAAGAGACAGGCTGAGGAGATTGCCTCTGCAAAGCCCAAGACAAGCTACAAGGTGGTGGGCCACATAGAGCTGGACAAGAAAGGCAATCCCGTGAAGAAGGAGGAGCCTCAGGCCTCCCCCAAAGCTGAGGTGCAGGCTGCTCAGCCTGCTCCCGCTCCGAGCCTTGAACCAAAGTCGGAGGAGAAACCCACTCCACAACCTGTGGAGAGCAAGGCCGAGAAGGTGGAGCCAGTGGAAACTCCCACATCCCAACCCGAACCTAAACCCCAGGAGCAGAAACCTCAGCCAGCAAAGGAACCCGAGACAAAGCCCCAGCCATCTGTGGAGGAGCGGTCGGCAGTCTTAGGCTCAGAAGTGAACGGAGCCTATCGCCTGAACACATCCACTCTGGCAGCCCCGAAGGTGTTGGGCAAGATAGACCTCTCGTCCATCAACTCCAGCACGCGTCCTCGCAAGAAGAGCCGTGAAGAGAAACGTCGTGAGCGTGACGAGCGCAATCATGCTGCAGCAAATGGTCAGAATGCTTCGGGAGGAGGCGACCGCAAGAAACGCGTACGCATAGGTAAGGAGCGCGTGGATGTAAATGCCGTAGCCAGCCAGGTGCAGGAGCACAATGGTCAGCGCAAGGGCGGTGGAAACAACAACTCCGGACAGCAAAACGGAGGTGGAAAGAATAAGAACAAACAGAAAAACCAGCGCAAGCCTCTGCCCGTACAGACCGAGGTGAGCGACGAGGAAGTAGCAAAGCAGGTAAGAGAGACCCTGGCACGCCTGACCAACAAGAGTAGCAAGGTGGGCAAGGGTGCCAAGTATCGTCGTGAGAAGCGCGATGCCATCCGTCAGGGTGTGGAGAACGAAATGGAAGCACAGGCAGCTGAGAGCAAGGTGCTCAAGCTGACAGAGTTTGTGACTGCCAACGAGCTGGCCACCATGATGAATGTGCCTGTGACACAGGTTATCGCCACATGTATGAGCATCGGTATCATGGTCAGCATCAACCAGCGCATGGATGCCGAGACTATCAATCTGGTGGCCGAGGAGTTCGGATTCACCACCGAGTATGTGAGTGCCGAGGTGAGCGAGGCCGTGACAGAGATAGAGGACGATGAGGAAGACCTGGTGCCCCGCGCACCCATCGTGACCGTGATGGGTCATGTGGACCATGGTAAGACCTCTCTGCTCGACTATATTCGCCAGACCAACGTCATCGCCGGTGAGGCAGGAGGCATCACCCAGCACATAGGTGCTTACAATGTGACACTCGAGGATGGTCGCCATGTGACCTTCCTGGATACTCCCGGACACGAAGCCTTTACCGCTATGCGTGCCCGTGGTGCACAGGTGACGGATATCGCCATCATCATCATCGCTGCCGATGATGATATCATGCCTCAGACCAAGGAGGCCATAGCCCATGCCACAGCGGCCAACGTACCCATCGTGTTTGCCATCAACAAGGTAGACAAGCCCAGTGCCAATCCTGATAAGATCAAGGAGGGACTGGCTGCCATGAACTTCCTGGTGGAGGATTGGGGCGGAAAGTACCAGAGCCAGGATATCAGTGCCAAGAAGGGTATCGGTGTCAAGGAACTGCTGGAGAAGGTTCTCCTCGAGGCTGAAATGCTGGATCTGAAAGCCAATCCCAACCGTAAGGCCACAGGCTCCATTATAGAGTCGAGTCTGGACAAGGGACGTGGATATGTGGCCACCGTTCTGGTGAGCAACGGTACGCTCCACGTGGGAGACATCATGCTGGCAGGTACCAACTACGGTCGTGTGAAAGCCATGCTCAACGAGCGTGGACAGAGAGTGAAGGAGATAGGTCCTGCTCAGGCAGCCACCGTTCTCGGACTGAATGGCGCACCCCAGGCAGGTGACACATTCCATGTGATGGATACCGACCAGGAGGCACGTGAGATAGCAAGTAAGCGTGAGCAGTTGGCTCGTGAGCAGGGCTTGCGTACCATGAAGCGCTTTGACCTGAACGAGCTGGGTCGCCGTATCGCTTTGGGTGACTTCAAGGAGATGAACCTCATCATCAAGGGTGATGTGGACGGCTCTATCGAGGCCTTGAGTGATTCGCTCATCAAACTCTCCACAGAGAAGATACAGGTGAACGTCATCTACAAGGCTGTGGGCCAGATAAGCGAGAGTGATGTGAACATGGCAGCAGCTGCCGACAACTGCTTCATCGTAGGCTTCCAGGTGCGTCCTTCAGCAGCTGCAAGAAAGCTGGCAGATCAGCTGGGTGTGGACATCCGCCTCTATAGTGTGATCTATGATGCCATTGAAGAGGTCAAGGATGCCATGGAGGGTATGCTCTCTCCCGAAATCAAGGAGGAGGTTACCGCTCAGGTGGAGGTTCGTCAGGTATATCATATCAGCAAGGTCGGCACCGTGGCAGGTGCTTATGTGATGGAGGGCAAGGTCAATCGCTCCAACAAGGCACGTGTCATCCGAGACGGTATTGTGGTGTTTACAGGAGCCATCAACGCTCTGAAGCGATTCAAGGACGACGTGAAGGAGGTGACCACCAACTTCGAGTGCGGTATGTCACTGGTGAACTACAACGACCTGCGTGAGGGAGATATCATAGAGACATTCCAAGAGATAGAGGTGAAGGCCAAACTCTAATTCTCGGATATCCTATAAAGAAAGGAGAACAGAAGGTATGCTTATTATAGACTGGGTTATCGTGGTGCTCTGGTTGCTGGGTACTCTCAAAGGTTGGTCCCGGGGACTGGTGCGTCAGGCCGTCTCTATATTTGCCATCGTTCTGGGTTTCCTCTTGGCAAAAGCATTTTGTTCGGTACTTGGGACCTCGCTGGCTCCCGAGTCCGAGCATCCTGCCTTGGTAAACGGAGTGTGCTTCGTACTTATCTGGCTGATAGTTCCCATAGCGTTCGGACTTGTGGGTGAGCTGGTATCCACGGTGCTTGACAAGTTGTGTATCCTGGGCACTATAAACAAGATGGGCGGAGCCTTGATAGGTTTTCTTAAATATGGCTTCGTGCTTGGTGCGCTGGTATGGGTGCTCTCAGCTGTTGACATTATCGGCAAAGAGACCCTGCAGCAGTCTGTTTTCTGTTCCCCCTTGCGGGAGATACCCGTGGGTGTGTACAGATTATTGACTTCCGATGGTGGAGTCTCTTAAGCAGAAAGGAACAGATGGAGGAAAAGAATAGTTTTGTACGTCAGGTGGCGGCCAAGAAATATGCATATGGCTTCACCACCAACGTGCAGACCGAGATAATAGATAAAGGTTTGTCAGAGGATGTGGTTCGTCTGATTTCAGAGAAGAAAGGCGAGCCTGAATGGCTGCTTGACTTTCGTCTGAAAGCCTTTCGCCATTGGCAGACCATGGAGGAACCCACATGGGGACATCTCAAGATGCCCCCAATAGACTATCAGGACATCTCATATTATGCCGACCCCACGAAGAAGAATTCGGCGGATGGGCCCAAGGAGATGGACCCCGAACTGATAAAGACCTTTGATAAGTTGGGCATTCCCCTTGAGGAACGTCTTGCTCTGAGCGGCATGGCCGTGGATGCGGTCATGGACTCGGTGAGCGTGAAGACCACTTTCAGAGAGAAATTGCAGGAGAAGGGTATCATATTCTGCTCCATAAGTGAGGCGGTCAGGAATCATCCCGAACTGGTGCGTCAGTATCTGGGTTCGGTGGTTTCTTACAAGGACAATTTCTTTGCGGCACTCAACTCGGCAGTCTTCAGTGACGGCTCCTTTGTGTATATTCCCAAGGGAGTGCGTTGCCCGATGGAGTTGAGTACCTATTTCCGTATCAATGCTCGTGGAACAGGTCAGTTTGAGCGTACTCTCATCGTGTGCGACGACAACGGTTATGTCAGTTATCTGGAAGGCTGTACCGCACCCATGCGTGATGAGAACCAGCTCCATGCAGCTATTGTGGAAATCGTGGTCATGCAGGATGCCGAGGTGAAATACAGCACAGTACAGAACTGGTATCCTGGTGATGCCAACGGACAGGGTGGTGTGCTCAACCTTGTCACCAAGCGTGGACATCTGCGTGGAGCCAGGAGCCGCCTCTCCTGGACTCAGGTAGAGACAGGAAGTGCCATCACCTGGAAATATCCCAGTTGTGTGCTTCAGGGCGATGATTCCCAAGCAGAGTTTTACAGCGTGGCAGTGACCAACAACTATCAGCAGGCCGACACGGGTACCAAGATGATACACATAGGACGAAATACCAAGAGTACCATCATCAGCAAGGGTATCAGTGCGGGACGTAGCCAGAATGCGTATCGCGGACTGGTGAAGGTGGCCAGCACGGCCGATAATGCCCGCAACTACAGCAGTTGTGACTCCCTGCTTCTGGGAGACAAGTGTGGTGCACATACCTTCCCCTATATGGATGTGCATAACGATACAGCAGTGATAGAGCACGAGGCCACCACAAGCAAGATTTCCGAGGACCAGTTGTTTTATTGTAACCAGCGAGGCATCGATACGGAGGAGGCTGTGGGACTGATAGTGAATGGATATGCCAAGGAGGTGATCAAGAAACTTCCCATGGAGTTTGCCGTAGAGGCACAGAAGCTTCTTGGGGTCTCACTGGAGGGATCGGTAGGGTAGTCCGTACCCAGCTGCTCTTTCATGCCAGAGAGCGAGAGCTTCGGTACCGAAGAGATGTATCAAACAAGGATGAAGTAAGTGTTATGTTGAAGATTGAGAACCTGCATGCCAGCATCAATGGCAAGGAAATACTGAAGGGTGTGAACCTCACCGTCAGAGATGGCGAGGTGCATGCCATCATGGGACTGAACGGAGCGGGAAAGAGTACGCTCAGCAATGTCATAGTGGGACATCCTGCTTACGAGGTCACCTCGGGCAGCATCTTCTTTAATGGAAAAGACCTTCTGGCTCTGAAGCCTGAGGAACGTGCTCATGAGGGCATCTTCCTCAGTTTTCAGCAACCCGTAGAGATACCGGGTGTGAGCATGGTGAACTTCATGCGTGCTGCCCTCAATGCCAAGCGTAAGTATCGTGGAGAGGAACCCATCTCAGCGGGAGATTTCCTGAAACTCATGCGCGAAAAGCGAAAGATAGTGGAGCTGGATAGCAAACTGACCAACCGCAGTGTGAACGAAGGGTTCTCGGGAGGTGAGAAGAAGCGTAACGAAATCTTTCAGATGGCCATGCTGGAGCCTTCACTGAGCATTCTGGACGAGACCGACTCAGGACTTGATGTGGATGCTCTGCGTGTGGTGGCTGAGGGATTCAATAAGTTGCGCACACCACAGTCCAGTGCCATCGTCATCACTCATTACCAGCGTCTGCTCGACTATCTGAAACCTGATATCGTGCATGTGCTCATTGACGGACGTATCGTGAAGACTGCAGGCCCTGAACTGGCGCTTGAGATAGAGTCACGTGGGTTTGACTGGATCAAGGAGGAGGTGGGAGTGTGAGTGCCGAGAAGCAATATATAGATTTCTATCGGGAAGCTTCCGGCATGATAAGCTCTCGCAGCTGTCCCGTGATGAATGCGGCACGTGAGGTTGCTTTCCAGACCTTCTGTGCCCAAGGATTTCCTTCACGCAAGGTGGAGCGATACAGATATACGGATGTCCAATCGGACTTTGCTCCCAACTATGGTATCAGCCTGGCTCCTCTTCAGCTGGACGATATGCCTTTCTGCAGCACGCTCTCCCAAGCCGATGAGCGGCTGAGTGCCCTTTATGGTCAGGTGGCTGATGCTGCCGACCCGATAGTGTCGCTCAATACGATGCTTTCTGTGGACACTCTCCTCATACATATCCCACGTGGGGCACATCCACAGCATCCTATCCAGATAAGCCACCTCCTCAAGGGGGCGGTGGATAATGTGATGGTCAACAGGCGTGTGCTGATAGTGCTCGATGAATGTGCTCAGGCCGACATTGTCATTACCGAGCGTTCTTATGACCAGCGTCATTTCCTCACCAATCAGGTTATTGAGGTGGTATGTGCTGATGACAGCATCCTCAATCTGTATGAGATAGAGGAGACGCACTTGCTCTGCACACGTTATTCCAGTCTGTTTGTCCGTCAGGGAAGAAACAGCCGCGTCAGTCACACCAGTCTCACCCTATTCAATGGTCATACCCGCAACAGAGTGGATGTGCGTCTGCAGGGTGAGGGCTCCGAGGTGATGCTCAACGGATGTGTTATTGCCGACAAGATGCAACGTGTGGACAACAATACGCTCATTGACCATCAGGTGGGACATTGCACCAGCCGCCAACTGTATAAGTATGTGCTGGACGATAGTGCAGTGGGAGCTTTCGCTGGAAGAATCCTGGTGCGCGAGGGTGCCCAGAAGACCGTGAGCCAGGAGACAAATGCCAACCTCTGCTCTGCACGTACTGCCCGCATGTATACCCAGCCCATGCTGGAGATATATGCCGATGATGTGAAGTGCAGTCATGGCAGCACCGTGGGACAGATGGACGATGCCGCACTCTTCTATATGCAGCAGAGAGGCATCTCCGAGCCTGAGGCGCGTCTCTTGCTTAAGTCTGCTTTCATCACCGAGGTCATAGAAGCCATCCCCATGGAGACGCTTCGCGACCGTCTGCAGGTGCTGGTGGACAAACGCTTGCGTGGAGAGCTGTCAAAATGTGAAGGATGTAAGTTATGCAAGTAAGACCATTTGATATAGAGCAGATACGTGCCGACTTCCCCATTCTAGGGCGGAAGGTATATGGGAAGTATCCGCTCGTATACCTGGATAATGCTGCCACTACGCAGAAACCGCGTATGGTGGTGGAGTCCATGGTGGAGGAATATTACAATGTGAATGCCAACGTACATCGAGGAGTGCATTTCCTCTCTCAGCAGGCCACCGACCTGCACGAACAGTCGCGAGAGACGGTGCGGCAGTTTATAGGTGCTGGCAGCACATCAGAAATCCTCTTTACCCGTGGTACCACCGAGAGTATCAATCTGGTGGCCAGCTGTTTCGGACAGGCATTCATGCATGAGGGAGATGAGGTGATAGTGACCGAGATGGAGCATCACAGCAACATCGTGCCCTGGCAGTTGCTGCAGGCCCGACAGGGCATACGTATTCGTGTGGTACCCATGAATGATGAGGGATATCTCTCACTGGATGCCTTGGAAAGGCTGTTCAATGAGCGTACCCGTCTCTTGTGTGTGGCCCATGTGAGCAATGTCCTGGGGACGGTCAATCCTGTGGAACAGATTATTCGCATGGCACATGCTCATGAGGTGCCCGTGCTGGTGGATGGCGCTCAGAGTACGCCTCACATGCCCATCGATGTCACTCAGATGGATTGCGACTTCTTTGCTTTCAGTGGCCATAAACTCTATGCGCCCACAGGTATCGGGGTGCTGTATGGCAAGGAGAAGTGGCTTGACCGCATGCCTCCCTATATGGGTGGAGGTGAGATGATCAAGAATGTATCCTTCGAGCACACCACCTTCAACGACCTCCCTTATAAGTTCGAGGCTGGTACACCCGATTATGTGGCATCCACAGGACTGGCTCGTGCCATCGATTACATGAATGCCTTGGGGATGGAGAACATCGAGGCTCACGAGCGGGAACTTACCCGTTATGCCATGGAGCAGATGAGTCAGATAGAGGGTATGCACATCTATGGTCCTGCCCGTGTGGAGCATCATGATGCTGTGCTCTCCTTCCAGGTGGGCCACATCCATCATCTGGACATGGGGACGTTGCTGGACCGACTGGGTATAGCTGTGCGTACGGGTCATCATTGTGCCGAGCCGCTCATGCATCGTCTGGGCATAGAAGGGACATGCCGAGCCAGTTTCGCTCTTTATAATACACATGCCGAGGTGGATGCGCTTGTTCAGGGTATTGAGCGAGTGCGCGGCATGCTGGAATAAGTACATAAACAAAACGCTATAAAAATAAGTTATAGACATGAAGAAAATCATTAGCAGGATGTGCCTTTGCTTGGCCATCCTTTGTACCGGTGTCACAGTCAGCAGTTGTGACGAGAGCAATTCTTGGTTAGAGATAATCAAGAACCTTATTGGCATCAATGCCACATACACCTATTCGGGTAATGCCTCATATGAATGCTTGGAAGGTACTTACAATCCGATGAACTACAACCGCATCGGTCAGTTTACAGCTTCCAGCCAACAGGTGAGCCTCACCACTACGGCCAACGATTCGCAGGCTAACCTGGTTCTGCCTGCAGCCAGCTCGGAAGATATCAGCATCACGGCCATCACCATCTCAGCTCTGGATATGACCAATGAGACAAGTGCCACCAGCCTGAGCGTGGGTGACAATTCCTACATAGATGGCCAGATTACCTATAAGGGCAAGACCTATGAGGCCAGCAACCTTTATATTACCAAGGCCAGTGCCACCAGTGGTGTCATCACTCTGGAGATGACCATATACTTCGGTGAGGAGTTGACCGAGGCTGTCAACTATAAGTACACTGGTAAGGTGGTATCTCAGCCCTGATAGTCGGCTCTCAGAGCAGATGCTGGCAGACACAGTACCCCTATATATATAATAAAGGAACGCGCGCGTATGTTGTTACCTTATTACAAGGAAGGCATCATAGAGGCTGGGTGTGATGAGGCTGGCCGAGGTTGTTTGGCTGGACCTGTATATGCAGCGGCAGTGATATTGCCACCCGACTATCACAATGATTTGCTCAACGACTCCAAGCAGCTTAGTGAGAAGAAGCGTGACCAGTTGCGCAGCATCATTGAGCGGGATGCCGTTTCGTGGGCAGTGGGTATTGTGGACAATCAGGAGATAGACCAGATCAATATCCTCAATGCCAGCATACTGGCCATGCATAGAGCCCTTGACCAGTTGACGGTTTGCCCCCAGGAGATTATCGTGGACGGCAATCGCTTCAAGCCTTATCGGGATATACCTCACACCACCATCGTGAAGGGGGATGGCAAGTACATGAGCATAGCAGCAGCCAGCATATTGGCCAAGACACACCGCGATGAGTGTATGCTGGCCCTGCACCAGCAGTACCCTCAATATCATTGGGATTCCAACAAGGGCTATCCGGCCCCTGTTCATCGGCAGGCCATACGCCTCCATGGCACCACCCCTTATCATAGGCTCACTTTCCAGTTGCTTCCTCCTGAGCAGATGATGCTGGATTTCGGTACGGAATGACTTGTCTGTGAGCACGGAAATAGGTAATTTTGCACACGATAAAGAAACAAAGAAAGAAAGGATAATATATTATGGCAAAGAAAGCTCTGCTGATGATCCTCGACGGATGGGGCATCGGCAATCACACCAAGGGAGATGTCATCTTCAGCACCCCCACACCTTTTATGGATTCCTTAGAGAAGAACTATCCCCACAGCCAACTGCTTGCGAGCGGAGAGAACGTAGGTCTGCCCGACGGACAGATGGGTAACTCTGAGGTAGGACACCTGAACATAGGTGCCGGCCGCATCGTTTATCAGGACCTGGTGAAGATCAACCGCGCCTGTGCCGATGGGAGCATCCTGCAGAATCCCGAGATAGTGTCGGCCTACGAATACGCCAAGGCCAATGGTAAGAATGTGCACCTGATGGGTCTCACCAGCAACGGTGGTGTACACTCCTCGCTTGACCACCTCTTCACATTGCTTGATATCAGCAAGACTTATGGCATCCAGAGCACTTTTGTGCACTGTTTCATGGATGGCCGAGATACCGACCCCAAGAGTGGTAAGGGCTTCATCCAGCAGGTTACTGACCATTGCGCCCAGGTTCCCGGAGCATCCATCGCCAGTGTGATAGGACGCTTCTATGCGATGGACCGTGACAAGCGATGGGAACGTGTCAAGGTGGCCTATGACCTGCTCATCAAGGCAGAGGGAAAGCAGGCTACCGACATGGTTCAAGCTATGCAGGAGAGTTATGATGAGGGTGTCACAGACGAGTTCGTGAAGCCTATCAACAACAGCACTGTGGATGGAACTATCAAGGAAGGGGATGTGGTCATCTTCTTCAACTATCGCAACGACAGAGCCAAGGAGCTCACCATCGTGCTCACCCAACAGGATATGACGGAGCAAGGCATGCACACCATACCCGGACTGCAGTATTATTGCATGACTCCCTATGATGCCAGCTTCACAGGCGTGCATATACTCTTCCCCAAGGAGAATGTCAGAAATACCCTGGGAGAGTATCTCGCCAGCAAGGGTCTCAAGCAGTTGCACACTGCCGAGACTGAGAAGTATGCTCATGTGACCTTCTTCTTCAACGGAGGACGTGAAGCACCCTTCGAGGGCGAGGAGCGCATCCTGGTAGCCAGTCCCAAGGTGGCCACGTATGACCTGAAGCCTGAGATGAGCGCCTTCGAGGTCAAGGATAAACTGGTGGCTGCTATCAAGGAGAATAAGTATGACTTCATCGTGGTCAACTTTGCCAATGGTGACATGGTGGGACATACAGGCATCTATGAGGCTATAGAAGTGGCTGTGAAGGCTGTTGACCAGTGTGTCAAGGAGGTGATAGAGGCTGCCAATGCCACCGATTACGAGACTATCATCATTGCCGACCACGGTAATGCGGACAATGCCCTCAATGCTGATGGCACCCCCAATACAGCGCACTCTCTCAATCCTGTGCCATTCATCTATGTGACACAGAACAGCAATGCACAGGTTCAGAATGGCGTATTGGCCGATGTGGCTCCCAGCATCCTTCATATCATGGGTCTGGAGCAACCAGCCGAGATGACCGGTAAATGCCTTATCAAGGACTGATGAACACATGGCAGAGGTAGCCATCGAATCTTCCTGGAAAGCTATATTAAGCGACGAGTTTGCCAAACCTTACTTTGGCCAACTCGTCCGCTTTGTTCATGCCGAATACTCCTCGGGCCTTTGCTTTCCTCCCGGACACCTTATCTTCAATGCCTTCAACAGTACACCATTTGACCAGGTCAAGGTGGTCATCCTGGGGCAGGACCCCTACCATGGGGTAGGACAGGCTCATGGTCTGTGCTTTAGTGTCAACGATGGCGTGGAATTCCCTCCCTCTTTGCGTAATATCTTCCAGGAGATACAGGCTGAGACGGGAACTCCTGTCCCTGTGAGCGGCAACCTCAGCCGTTGGGCTCGACAGGGTGTGTTCCTTCTCAACACCTGTCTCACTGTGAGGGCACACCAGGCATTCAGCCATAGCGGACATGGGTGGGAGACCTTTACCGACGAGGTCATTCGCCTGCTAAGCACCCGCAGAGAACATCTTGTGTTCCTGTTGTGGGGAGCCCCGGCAGGCAAGAAGGCTTCCCTTATCGATGCCTCTCGTCATCTGGTGTTACGCAGTCCGCATCCCAGTCCGCTCAGTGCCTATCGTGGTTTCTTCGGCAATGGCCACTTCCGCCAGTGCAACGAATATCTCATGAACCACGGCAAGCCGCCCATCCAGTGGTGACGGGCGGCTTGCCGTGGCTGACAAAAATGAGGCACGTGCTTGTGCATCTCGCCGAATATTATTAACTTTGTTAGTGTAAACTCGTAAAACTGATAGTATGGTGGTGAAAGATAAATTTCCTTTTATTGGTGTCCGCTAAAAATCTTTGGTGATTTCAGGGACTTCTATTTTCTCG
>SAMEA3663036__coassemble_31_pt1 | contig 71100 bp, 63 predicted proteins | sample SAMEA3663036__metabat2_high_PE_022 | metagenome-assembled genome bin SAMEA3663036 (sample SAMEA3663036) | pig gut metagenome | biome: pig gut; feature: pig-associated habitat; material: faeces | place: France | collected 2012
AAGTGGTTCAAGTGGTTCAAGTGGTTCAAGTGGTTCAAGTGGTTCAAGTGGCTCAAGGGTTCAAGGAGTTCTGCTTTGTCTTATCCGTCTTTCCTCCCAGCAGATACAGGATTTTCCTTGGTGACAAACACAATCTGCGCGGCAACCTCCTCAGCTGTAATCAGGCAAGAGGAGGTGCCGCGCAGGTTATGAGCGTGTGCAGTGACCTCCCTCTGGTGTGAGGGGAGAGTCATCTGCAAGGAGTGCTTATCGGATGAAGAGCATCTCGCGATACTTGGGCAGAGGCCAGAGCTCGTCGTCCACGATGAGTTCGAGCTTGTCCACATGATAGCGGATGGTCTCTATCAGGTTTGCCACTGTGTCGTGATAGGCAATGGCCTTCTCGCGCTCGTCGGTGAGCTTGTTGGCCACCTTGCGTGCGTTGATCAGTTTCTCCACGTTCTCGGTGATGAAGCTGCTGTGCTCGCTGATCTTCTGGATGAGCACCATATTGTTGGCGCTTACCTTCTCGGCGATGGCAGGTGGGAAGATTTCCTTCACCTTGTGCACATTGTCTATCAACTGGCTCTGGTAACGAGTGGCCACGGGGATGATGTGGTTGAGGCAGAGGTCGCCGAAGATGCGTGCCTCTATCTGAATCTTCTTGGTGTAAGTCTCCTCCTTGATCTCCAGACGGGCTCTGAGTTCGGGCTCTGAGAGGACATTCATGTCTGTGAACATCTTGATGGAGTCTGCACTGACATAGTTGTCCAGCATCAGAGGTGCGCTACTCTCCACATCCAGTCCGCGCTTCTGGGCTTCAGCCTTCCATTCATCACTATATCCGTTGCCTTCGAAGTGGATGGGCTTGCAGGTCTTGATATCCTGACGGAGAACCTTCACGATGGCCTTGGTGGGGTCTACGCCAGTGGCGATGAGCGCATCCACGCGAGTCTTGAAGTTGGTGAGTGCTTCAGCTACGGCTGTGTTGAGCACTATCATGGCAGCGGCACAGTTGGCCTGTGAACCTACAGCACGGAACTCAAAGCGGTTTCCGGTGAAGGCAAAGGGTGATGTGCGGTTGCGGTCCGTATTGTCCAGCATCAGTTCGGGAATCTGTGGGATGTCCAGGCTGAGAGCCTGCTTGCCGGCCAGGTTGAACAGTTCGTCGTCATCCGTCTCCTCCAGTTTCTGCAGGAGGTCAGAGAGCTGCTTGCCCAGGAAGCTGGAGATGATGGCTGGGGGAGCCTCGTTGGCACCCAGTCGGTGAGCATTGGTGGCGCTGATGATGCTGGCCTTGAGGAGTCCGTTGTGACGGTATACGCCCATGAGTGTCTCCACGATGAAGGTCACGAAGCGCAGGTTGTCGGTCTGTGTCTTACCAGGTCCATGGAGCAGGATGCCGGTATCGGTGGAGAGTGACCAGTTGTTGTGCTTTCCTGAACCGTTGATGCCGGCAAAAGGCTTCTCATGGAGCAGGCAGCGGAAGCCGTGCTTGCGAGCCACCTTCTTCATCAAGCTCATGATGAGCATGTTGTGGTCAACGGCCAGGTTGGTCTCTTCGAAGATGGGAGCCAACTCAAACTGGTTGGGGGCAACCTCATTGTGTCGTGTCTTGCAGGGAATACCCAGTTCCAGGGCCTTTATCTCCAGATCCTTCATGAATGCTGCCACGCGCTCGGGTATGGAACCGAAGTAGTGGTCGTCCATCTGCTGGTTCTTGGCACTGTCATGTCCCATGAGTGTGCGTCCTGTCATGAGCAAGTCGGGACGTGCGGCATACAAGCCCTCGTCCACCAGGAAGTACTCCTGTTCCCAACCCAGGTTGCTCACCACCTTCTTCACATCAGGATAGAAGTAATGAGCCACCTCGGTGGCAGCCTTGTCAACAGCCTTCAAGGCCTTCTTCAGAGGAGCCTTGTAGTCAAGTGCTTCACCTGTGTAAGAGATGAACACGGTGGGAATCATCAGCGTATCGCCAATGACAAATACAGGGCTGGCAGGATCCCAGGCGCTGTAGCCACGTGCCTCAAAGGTGCTGCGGATACCTCCGCTGGGGAATGAGCTGGCATCGGGTTCCTGCTGAACAAGCTCCTTGCCCGTGAATTCCTCTATCATGCCACCTTTCCAATCATGCTCCACAAATCCGTCGTGCTTCTCGGCAGTACCCTCCGTGAGAGGCTGGAACCAGTGTGTGCAGTGTGTGGCTCCCAATTCCATAGCCCACTTCTTCATACCTTCTGCCACAGCATTGGCGGTGGCCATGTCCAGCGTTGAACCATTGTCCATCACATCGCACATCTTGTTGAATACCTTGCTGGGCAGGTACTTGAACATCTTCTGACGGTTGAACACGTACTTGGCAAAGTATTCGCTTGGGCGCTCTTTGCGGTTGGGCACTTCAATGGCCTTCTTGGTGAAAGCCTCTCCCACTACCTGAAATCTTAAAGTACTTGACATAATACCTATTGTATATAAAAAGTGTGTATTGAATGCTGTTATATTTGGTTTTTTCTGTTACCGAAGCCATTTGACCAGTCTCTCCATGGCCCGCTCACAGTCGGCCCGTTCTCCAAAGGCTGTAAGGCGGAAATAGCCTTCTCCGCTGGGACCGAAGCCTACACCCGGTGTGCCTACGATGTGAGGGCCGTGCAGGAGTTCGTCGAAGAACTGCCAACTGGTGGTGCCTTCGGGTGTGCGCAACCAGATGTAGGGAGCATTGACGCCTCCGAAGACCTGCATGCCCACCGAGGTGAGTGCATCCAGCATGATGCGCGCATTCTGCATGTAATACTGGATGGTGTCCTGCACCTGCTCCTTGCCTTCGGCAGAGTAGGTGGCTTCGGCAGCCCGCTGCTGGATGTAGCTGGTACCGTTGAACTTGGTGCACTGTCTCCTGTTCCAGAGAGCATTCAGTGCTACGCGTTCGCCGGTAGAGGCCACTGCAGCTGTGAGCTCCTTGGGTACAATGGTGTATCCACATCGTACACCTGTGAAACCAGCTGTCTTGCTGTAACTGTGAAATTCAATGGCACATTGTTTAGCTTTGGGAATCTCGTAGATGGAGTGGGGGATACCCGGCTCCTGAATGTATGCTTCGTAAGCAGCATCGTACATGATGATGCTGTCGTTCTTGATGGCATAGTCCACCCAGCGTTTCAGTTCCTGACGTGTGATGACCGTACCCGTGGGATTGTTGGGATAACAGAGGTAGATGACATCCACACGCTGGTCGGGCAGGGCAGGTATGAAGTTGTTCTCTGCATTGCAGGGGCAATAGATGATGTTGCTCCATCCCTTGTCGGAGAGTGTTCCTGCTCGTCCGCACATGGCATTGCTGTCCACATAGACGGGATAGATGGGGTCGGTCATGCACAGAGTGTTGTCCAGTCCCAGGATATCACCTATGTTGCCTGTATCGCTCTTGGCACCATCGTTGATGAAGACCTCCATGGGGTCCAGGTGTATGCCTCGGGGGGCGAAGTCGTTCTTGATGATGGCTTCGCGCAGGAAGTCGTATCCGTGTTCGGGTCCGTATCCGCGGAAGGTGCTTGCCGAAGCCATTTCGTCGGTGGCCTTGTGCAGAGCGGCTATGACAGCCGGTGCAAGCGGACGGGTTACATCGCCGATGCCCAAACGGATGATGTCGGCATCGGGATGGGTGATGCGGAAGGCATTGACCTTGCGTGCAATGTCTGTAAAGAGGTAGCTTACGGGGAGCTTGAGGAAGTTTTCGTTGACAAGTGCCATAAAAAATACTCTGTTTATTGGTTTGCTGATGGCAATAAGACCTCCCCTTCGAAGGCAGTGGCGGCAGGTCCTGTCATGAGGACGTGTCCGTTCTCCTGGTTCCACTCTATCTCCAGAGTGCCACCATCCATCTCCACTCTGCTCTCTCTGCCTCTGCGTCCTGTGAGGTATGCCGCCACTGCTGTGGCGCAGGCGCCTGTGCCGCATGCCAGTGTGATGCCGCTGCCTCTCTCCCACACTCTCATGCGCAGGGTGCCGTCGGGCATTACGGTCACGAACTCGATGTTGCAGCGTTCGGGGAAGATGGGGTTGTGCTCCAGGCGTGCTCCCTCGCGTGCTACATCGATAGAGGTGACATCGGGTACGAAGCATACGAAGTGAGGGTTACCCATGGAGACGAAGGTACCTGTGTGTCCGTCTACGGTTCCCTCTGTCATGCTTCCGTCGGGGGTGGAGAGCAGGTTTCGGGCACTGAGGACAGGTGTGCCCATGTCCACTGTGGCACTGTTTACTTGTCCGTCGGCATCGGGATGCAGGCGGATGACCTTGATGCCTGAGAGAGTGTCGATGGCAACAGTGGTCTTGCTGGTGAGCCTATGGTCATAGACAAACTTGGCCACACACCGCACTCCATTGCCGCACATCAAGGCTTCCGAACCGTCGTTGTTGAAGATGCGCATGCTGAAGTCTGCTTCGGTCACAGGGCTCTTACCCACCAGGATGAGACCATCCGATCCGATACCGAAGTGCTGCTTGCTCCACTCGATGCTGGCCAGCGAAGGGTCCGGGATGGGGAAGTCGGGCGTGTATACATAGATGTAATCGTTGCCTGCTCCGTGCATTTTCGTGAAGTGGATGCGCTTGTTCATGTCTTCTTTGTGTCTTATTGCTTTGATTCTGCTGCAAAGGTACGGCATTCTGTTAATATATCAGATATAAAACAGAGAAATATTTCATATAAATAATAAAATCACTTTCTTTTTGCGAGGTAATATCCTCATTTTGCTTTCATATTGCTCTTTTTGCTTGTACTACTATGTCCTTTCTCTTTTTCATCCCTTACGCGCGCGTATTATATATATAATGTATAGGCGTCCGATGGAAGTGTATGCCGATGGGGATTTCCATCTCCTCCCCCTGGGGGTCAGTCTATGAAACGGCGTGTGAGCGGCTGAAATTCCTCTATGCGTCTGTCGCGCAGGAAGGGCCACCACTGGCGTACGTTCTCGCTGCGCTTCAGGTCGATGTCCACCACTGCTATCTCCTCCTCGGTCTGGCTGGCCAGATGGAGCAGTTCGCCCTGTGGTCCGGCCACGAAACTGCTTCCCCAGAACTGTATTCCGCGAGTCTGTCCGCTCGGGTCAGGTTCGTGTCCTACACGGTTGACGCTCACCACTGGCAGGCCATTGGCCACGGCATGACCGCGCTGTACTGTGATCCATGCCTCCCTCTGACGTTCCTGTTCGGCAGGTGTATCGGAACTCTCATAACCGATGGCTGTGGGATAGATGAGCAGATCGGCTCCTTGCAAGGCCATGAGCCTTGCTCCCTCGGGGTACCATTGGTCCCAGCATACCTGTACACCCAAGAGGCCCACGCTGGTGGGAATGGGATGGAAGCCAAGGTCGCCGGGAGTGAAGTAGAACTTCTCATAGTAAGCAGGGTCATCGGGGATGTGCATCTTACGGTAACGGCCTGCCATGGTTCCGTCCTTCTCAAAGACGACAGCCGTGTTGTGGTAAAGACCTGCTGCGCGTTTCTCGAACAGACTGGTCACCAGCACCACTCTGTGTTTCCGAGCCAAGGCAGCATAGAAGTCCGTGGCAGGGCCGGGGATGGTGACAGCCAGCTGGAAGTTGGCGGTGCTCTCCACCTGGCAGAAGTAGAGGCTGTCATGCAGTTCCTGCAGCACCACCAGTTCGGCTCCCATCTCAGCCACTCGGGCTATGCTCTCTGCCAGACGTTTCCTGTTGGTTGACACCTCCTGGGTGCAATGAAGTTGAATGATACCTGTTTTCATGATGTGAATAGTGGGAATTGCATGGTGCAGCAGTGCAGGCTGCCATGCTGTATGATGAGTGAACGGCAGTTGATGCCGATGATTTCGTATTCGGGGAAGGCCACCTGCATGCGTCGGATGGCTTCGGAGTCGGTGTCGGGTGTCCCATAGGTGGGCATCAGGATGGCACCGTTGATAAAGAGGAAGTTGGCATAGGTGGCAGGCAGTCTGTTGCCCTCCTCGTCATAGGCAGGTTCGGCCATGGGCAGGGGCAGCAGGCTGAAGGGATTCCCCTGGGCGGTGCGCATCTCTCGGAGCTCTTCCTCCATGAGTTGCAGTTCCTGGTAGTGAGGGTCTGCTGCGTCCGTGCATTGCACATAGGCGATGGTGTCGTGGGGACAGAGCCGTGCCAGGGTGTCCACATGTCCGTCTGTGTCGTCTCCTTCCAGAGAACCGTGGGTGAGCCACAGCAGTCTGTGAGCATGCAACCACTTCAGGAGTCTCTCCTCTATTTCCTGCTGAGTGAGTGGCTGATTGCGGTGCGGTGCCATGAGACACTGACGGGTGGTGAGCAGTGTCCCCTTGCCGTCGCTCTCTATACTGCCCCCTTCGAGCACAAAGCTGAGGTGATCCTCATAGGAGCCCTGCAGGACGCCTTGCTGCATGAGTGTGCGGCAGATGAGGTTGTCCAGTTGGGCAGGGAACTTCTCTCCCCATCCATTGAAACAGAAGTCCAGCAGGCGTGCCTTGCCGTCCTCCTCGAGCAGGGTGATGAAGCCATGGTCGCGTGCCCAAGTATCGTTGGTGGGCATCTGACAGAGGATCACCCTCTGCATCTCCTCCTGGGAGAGTCGGGTGGCAAGCAGTGCTCTCACCTGACTTACATGCGGGGTGACCACCAGCAGATGTTCCCTGGCGGCGATGGCCTTGCTTATGTTCAGGTAGCACTCCGTAACTTCGCCAAGGATGGGTAACCAGTCAGTAGCCTCGTGAGGCCAGGTCAACTGCACTCCCCATTGGGGATGCCATTCTGCTGGCATATAGGTGATTTGCTCTCGTGATGTGGTCATGTTGGTGATGGTGTGGCCCGATGCTTGAGGCGGGCAGATATAATTTTGCACAAAGGTAGTCTTTTTCGGTGGGAATCAGCTCAGTACCGGCCGATAATTTCATCTGGGTACGCACTCAGGCCCGTGGGGAGGAATACTCTGCCGTGGTGGAGATGTGGCAGGAGCGTGGCTGTGCGGCAATGGGGGTACTCTGGGGTGTGCGACATGGTCCCTCGGATGAAAAATGGCAGAACGTTTGTTGAAGTGTGGGAAAAACCTTACCTTTGCATGGCAAATAGTATTATCCCTTAATACATTAAGGTATGAGCGCAACCATTAGGGAAGTTATGGAAGCCCTTGAGGATTTCGCGCCTCTGCCCCTGCAGGAGAGCTATGACAATGCTGGCCTACAGGTAGGATTGACAGAGGCGGAAGTGTCAGGGGCATTATTGTGTCTGGACGTCACGGAGTCTGTGGTGGCAGAGGCCATAGACCTGGGCTGTAACCTCATCGTGGCCCATCATCCTCTGCTCTTTCACGGACTGAAGTGCGTGAGTGACGCTGACTATGTACAGCGATGTGTACGTATGGCCATACAGAACGATATATCTATCTATGCGGCGCATACCAATCTGGATAATGCCGAGGACGGAGTGAACTTCCGCATGGCTGAGCATCTGGGGCTCCAGGATGTATCGCTCATCAAGGAACACGTGGTGACGGTTCCCGGGCAGAAGGGACAGGCCCGTCAGGTGACAGCAGGGTGCGGAGTGATAGGGTTCCTCCCCGAGCCCGAGGACTCGCTGCTCTTCCTGCAGAGAGTCAAGCAGGCCTTCGATGTGGAATGCCTGATGCACAACGAACTGCTGCGCAGGCCCATACAGAGTGTGGCACTGTGTGGAGGGGCTGGAGACTTCCTGCTTCCCGAGGCAGTGCGTATGCAGGCCGATGCTTTCCTTACCGGAGAGATGCATTACCATCAGTATTTCGGACATGAGCAAGAGATACAGATAGGGGTGCTGGGGCATTACCAGAGCGAACAGTTTACAATGGAAATATTCAATACTATCATAGGGGAGAGGTGCCCCGACGTGGCTGTCTTCAAGGCTTCCTCAAGCACCAATCCCATAAATTATCTGTAAGTACAATATGGCAAAGGAAAAGACAAAGAATCCCGCAGAAATCAATGTGGAGGAGAAGCTCAAGAACCTCTATGCCCTGCAGACCACACTCACCCAGATAGACAAGGTGAAGACCCTCAGGGGAGAGCTCCCCAGGGAGGTGCAGGACCTGGAGGACGAGATTGAAGGACTCACCACTCGCATCGAGAAGATCGGCAGAGAGATTGAAAACATCAAGCATGACATCAGTGCGATGAACGAGACCATCGCTGTCAACAATGTCAATATCGAGCGCTATAAGAGTCAGATGGATAGCGTGAGAAACAACAGGGAGTATGACAACCTGACCAAGCAGATCGAGTATGCTGAACTGGACAACCAGTTGAATGAGAAGCGCATAGGAGAGGCCAAGGCTCTGATAGAAGCCAAGACACAGGAGATGAGTCACAGTACCGATATGGTCAACGAACGCCGTACCGACCTGGACATCAAGAAGAGCGAACTGGACGAGATAGTGGCAGATACAAGGGCCGAGGAAGAACGCCTCCGCGAGGCTGCCAAGAACCTGGAGTGCACCATAGAGCCACGTCTGCTGGGAGCATTCAAGCGCATACGTCACAACAGTCGCAACGGACTGGGTATCGTGTCTGTGGACCGCGACTCATGTGGAGGATGCTACAATAAGATTCCACCTCAGCGTCAGCTGGATATCCGCATGCGCAAGAAGATCATCGTGTGTGAGTACTGTGGACGTATCATCATCGACCGCGAACTGGCAGGCATCCAACCCGAGGTCAAAGAAGAGGATAAGACCAAGAAGCGCAAGTCTGCACTGCGCAAGAAGGCAGAGGAGGATTGAATCCATATCATAGGGCAGGCAAGGTGATGACTCCCCTCCCCAGGGAGTAGTCCTTGCCTGCTCTGTTTTTTATATCATACCAGCCCTGGATATAGGCCTTCATGGGGCTGGATGATTATCTGATTAATATACACCTAACTTTTTTTATTATGACTATGACTAAGACTAATAAGAGAGCTTTACTTGGTATCTTGCTGTTGCTTGCTCCTTTGTGTGTGCAGGCAAGTGTGAGCATCATCCCGTTGCCCACCCATGTGCAGGAGGGCAAGGGGACATTTCTGCTGAAGGATGGGATGAACATCGGAGTCAACGACCCAGCCTTGGCTGATGCTGCCGATTATCTGAAGCAGATGCTTTCGCGTGCTACGGGTTATCAGGATATTGCTATCCGAAGGGGGTCTGGTGATATCAATCTGGTACTTGTGCCCGCAGAGGACAAGGAGGATGAGGCTTACACCCTGAATGTCAGCAGGGGCGGTATTACCATAAAGGCAGGCACCTATCGAGGAGTTGTCAATGGCATCAGCACCTTGCGTCAGTTGCTCCCCAACGAGATAGAGAGCCTCACTCCTGTGACAGGAGTAAACTGGACGGTGCCTGTGGTGCAGGTACAGGATAAACCTGCTTATCATTGGCGAGGACTGATGCTCGACCCCTCCAGACACTTCTATTCTGTGGAGGAGACCAAGCAGTTTCTTGACCACATGGCCCTGTATAAATACAATAAGTTCCATTGGCATCTCACCGATGGCGTGGCCTGGCGCATACAGATCAACAAATATCCTCTTCTCACTCAGCGTGGTGCTTGGCGAGAGTTTCGCTTAGATATTGACATCAATTGTGAGAAGAGAGCTCAGAATGAAAACAATCCCACCCTGCTCTTGCCCACCAAGTACATTCGCGAGGAGAACGGACGCGGGCTCTATGGAGGCTTCTATACTCAGGATGAAGTGAAGGAAGTGGTGCGCTATGCTGCCATCAGAGGTATAGATGTAATCCCTGAGATTGATATGCCCGGACACTTCTGGTGTGGTACTCAGGCTTATCCTCTGCTCTCCTGTGGGCAGGACGGCAACGACCCTCTATGCCTGGGCAAGGAACTGACTCTGGAGTTCTGTCGTAATGTCTGGCAAGAGATATTCCAACTCTTTCCCTATGAATATGCCCACATAGGAGGAGATGAGGTGGACCGTTCCCGATGGGTAGGCTGTCCCGACTGCCAAAAGCGTATTGCCGAGGAAAAATTGAGGGATGTGACCGAACTGCAGGCATGGTTTACCAAGGACATGGAACGATTCTTCAATCAGCATGGACGTAAGCTGATGGGATGGGACGAGATACTCGAGGGTGGCGTTTCCCGCACAGCCACAGTATACTGGTGGCGTGGTGATCATGCTGATGTGGCCCAGAAATCCACCCAGATGGGCAATCAGGTGGTCATCTGTCCCACTACCTATTGCTACTTCGATTACGGGCAGGATGACAATACGCTCAAGCGCATCTATACCTCTGACGTAATCCCTGCCGACCTGAGTGCCGAGCAACTCAAGCTGGTCAAGGGTATTCAGTCTAATGTCTGGGGAGAGTTTATTCCCACAGTGGGCAGAATGCAGTTCATGGTGTTCCCCCGTGCCCTGGCAATGGTGGAGAAGGCGTGGACTCCCAACGATGCTCAGAACTGGGAAGACTTTGAGCATCGCCTCAAGTCTCATCTGCATCGACTGAATGCTGCCGGCATCAACTATCGTCCGTTGCAGACCACCCAACCCTGAATGTAGTCAGACGGATACAACATCACGGGCTCATAAGAGATGTTTTGCATCAGGTGCAAGGGGTAGGTTTCTGTTTCTGGCTTTTCAGTTGATATAGGATTACTGCTTGATTTTTGTTTTTGATTGTGTTCCTGATCGATTTGAGAGCACTATGGGGTGCCATCGTCAAGGGGGAGACTTGTATGACAAGAAAATGAGCAGAATACTGATATCTAATAATTGACACGGATAGTTGTAGAGAGGACAGTAATGAATCTGTTAGAAAAAGAGGTGAGATTCTTCAGAAAGCCATACCTTTGCAGTTGGCTGGTGCAATGACTTGTACTGGCTACACTCATCATTAAGAATTGAATGTTAGAGAAATGAAATACATCCTAACCTCCCTGTGGAGAGCCTATACCGGCACACACCTTATCACACGCATCTTCTGCGGCATACTCCTTGGAGCTGTATTGGCTATCCTCTGTCCTGGTATCAACGGAATATCCATCCTGGGTAACCTGTTTGTGGGAGCACTCAAGTCAGTGGCTCCCATCCTGGTGGCTGTGCTTGTGACGGCATCCGTGGCCCAAGCAAGTGGCGGACTGGGGAAGCGCTTTGGTACAGTCATCGGCCTGTATATCTCCAGCACCCTTTTTGCCTCGCTGGTGGCTGTGCTGGCCTCCCGCCTGTTTCCTGTGACGCTTACCTTGAAAGGTGTGGACGCTGGCGGAGAGATGGCTCCTGCAGCCCTTTCGGAGGTGATAGGCAACCTCTTGCTTGGTCTCATCAGCAACCCCATCTCGGCTGTGAGCAATGCTGCTTATCTGAGTGTGCTCTTCTGGAGCATCGTCATGGGACTGGCTCTCAAGAATACTCGGTCACAGCAGGCCATACAAGTGATACGTCAATTGGCTGATGCTGTATCGCTTGTGGTGCAGTGGGTCATCCAGTTTGCCCCCATCGGCATTATGGGTTTGGTGTATGCTTCTGTGAGCGAGAGCGGACTGGAAATCTTTGCCACCTATGGTCGCCTTATACTCCTCCTAGTGGGGTGCATGCTCACGGTGATGCTCCTCATCAATCCTCTCATTACCTTCTGTTTGCTGCGCACCAATCCCTATCCTCTGCTTTGGCAATGCTTGAGGGGGAGTGCCGTGAGTGCCTTCTTCACTCGCTCTTCGGCTGCGAACATCCCGGTGAACATGTCGTTGTGCAAACGTATGGGTGTGGACGAGGATTTCTACTCGGTGAGCATACCCCTTGGTAGCACCATCAATATGGACGGCGCAGCTATCACCATCACCGTGATGAGTCTGGCTGCCTGTCATTCCGCAGGCATCCAGGTGTCACTCTCCAGCGCACTTATCCTGTGCATCCTGGCCACTCTGGGAGCCTGTGGTACCTCGGGCGTGGCTGGAGGTTCTCTGTTACTCATCCCTATGGCCTGCGCACCTTTCGGACTGCCTGGTGATGTCGCCATGCAGGTGGTGGCCATAGGCTTCATCATCGGAGTCATTCAGGACTCAATGGAGACAGCCCTCAACTCCAGCAGCGACGTTCTCTTCACTGCCACGGCAGACTTCTACAACCGTCGCAAGCAACGATAGATTATTTGCTCTCTGTCTCTTCAGAGGAACAATGGTTGAATGAAGGAGGGAGCGTGAGTTCGCTGTAGGAAGGGATGTCAGGCAGGAAATGATAGGTGTTGCTGGCGTAATCCATTCGGCAACAGTAATGCTGGAGTCCGTTGCTGACCACCAACCAGTCAACATGAAGACGCATGTTGTATCGGCATATCTGGTTGAAGACCTGCTGAGTGAGTGGGATATGGGGAGCTTTGTATTCCAGAATCATCAGTGGCTGAGCCTGTTGGCTGTAGATGACGGTATCACATCGCTTGCGTGTATTGCCCAGGGTAATGGCCATCTCGTTGGCCATCAAGCCTGCCGGATATCCTTTGTGGGTAACAAGGAAGTGTGTGAAATGCTGCCGCACCCACTCCTCGGGAGTAAGAGCAACATACTTCTGCCGGAGCGGGTCGAAGACCATCATTCGTCCGTTGGACTTCTTAATCCGTAGTTCTGTTTTCGGTAGGTTGAGAGTTTGCATAGGGTTCTCCAAGCAGTATGTTTGACCTCCTGAGTTTATCTTCGCATTATGTTCAGTACAGACATCTGCAGGTTATCATGCTTGCAAAGGTATCAAAAAATGGCAGAATGCTTCATCCAAAAGCAAAGAAATGCTATCTTTGCTTTTCAATAAAGAGAAGATACCTCACATTGTTATATATAATAAGGTATAAGGAAATATTAGAAAAGAACAGATGAAAACAAAAGAGGAGATTGTGGCAAACTGGTTGCCCAGATACACCAATCATGGCCTGGAGGAGTTTGGTGAGTATATTTTGCTCACAAACTTCAATAATTACGTGGATATCTTCTGCGAGACCTTTGGGGTGGAGAAACCAGACTATTCGTCCAACATGCGTACGGCCACCTCGGATGGTATCAGCATCATCAACTTTGGGATGGGAAGTCCCAATGCCGCTATCATCATGGATCTCCTGAGTGCCATTCATCCCAAGGCCTGCCTGTTTCTGGGCAAGTGTGGAGGAATCAGTTCGAAGACGCAGAAAGGTGATCTGGTGTTGCCCATAGCTGGTATTCGCGGCGAGGGTACCAGCAACGATTACTTCCCTCCTGAGGTGCCAGCCCTGCCTGCCTTCATGTTACAGCGAGCAGTATCCAGTGCTATCCGTGACCTGGGCATGGATTATTGGACTGGAACCGTGTACACCACCAACAGGCGGGTGTGGGAGTACGATGACAAGTTTAAGGAATACCTCCTCACCACCCGAGCCATGGCCGTGGATATGGAGACAGCCACCCTCTTTACCTGTGGCTTTGCCAATCATATACCCACCGGTGCTCTTCTGCTGGTGAGTGACAACCCGATGACTCCGGATGGCGTGAAGACGGGTGAGAGCGACCGACAGGTGACTCTGTCCTATGTGAGGAAGCACGTGGAGGTGGGCATACAGTCGCTGGAGATGATAAAGCAGCAGAAGAAGACTGTTCGCCACCTTAAGTTTGATTATTGATTCTCGTTCTTCAGGAAGAAAGATTCCCATAGTGGAGAATGGACTTCGGTTCTCGTTCTTCAGGGAGAAAGATTCCCATAATGGAGAATGGACTTCGGTTCTCGTTCTTCAGAATCTCATAGGGGAGAATGGACATCGGTTCTCATTCTTCGGGAAGAAAGATTCCCATAGAGGAGGATGGGCATCGATTCTCATTCTTCGGGGAGATAGATTCCCATAGGGGCGTCGAGACAGAGCAAAATAGAACTATAAACATACCAATACTACTCTAATGGCAGAAGCAGCAAAGAGTCTGACGGCTGAAGACCTGGTGCGCGACGTACGTGCAGGCCGAGTATCCCCTGTCTATTATCTGATGGGAGCTGAGGAGTACTATATCAATGAGATTAGCGAATTCCTCACAAATACCTTGCTCAAACCCGAAGAACGGGACTTCAATCTTGATATCGTCTATGGAGCAGATACTAACGCTGCACAGATAGTGGAGTTGGCACAGGCATATCCTATGATGGCCGACAGAAGGGTGGTGCTGGTGAGAGAGGCGCAGTCTCTCTCTTCGCTGGACGCGCTGGAGCATTACCTGAAGCATCCTGCATCCACCACCGTACTCATCTTCTGCCACAAGCATGGAGTGCTGGACAAGAGGAAGAGTGTGGCCAAAAGCCTGCAGGCAGCGGGCGTGGTGTTTGAAAGCAAAAGACCCAAGGAAAACCAGGTGCCGCCATTCATCGTTCGCTATCTCAAGCGACGCGGACTGGAAATAGAGCAGCAGGCTGTGCAGATGTTGCTCCTGCATGTGGGAACCGACCTGTGCCGCCTTGCTGGCGAGATGGACAAACTGGTGCTGGCAGTGGCAAAGGGTGAACGCATAGTGACTGCTCAGTTGGTGGAAAAGCAAACGGGGGTCAACAGAGAGTATAATGACTTTGAGTTGCAGACAGCCTTAGCCAATCACGACATAGACAGAGCAGCCAGGATAGTGAAGTTCTTCCAGGGAAATCCACGAAGCTTTGCTCTTCAGAGGGTATTATCAAATCTCTTTACATTTTTTTCAGACGTTATGATTGCCTTCTATTCGCCCGATCGTAGCGATAGGGGAGTGGCAGCCTGGCTGGAGAAAGCTGACTGGGCTGTGAGGAAGGACATTATGCCTGCCTTGCAAAACTATTCTGGAGTGAAGACAATGCTCATTCTAGACGAAATTCGCAAGGCAGATGCCCGCAGTAAGGGCCTTGAAGGGGTCAATATTCCTGCTGGAGAGGTGCTTCAAGACCTCGTTTTCTTCATTCTACACTGATTTTTCTCTCTAGATTGTCATCACCAGAATAGTGCGCAAATGTGCTCTCATTGCTTGTAATAGAGGCATTTGCGCACTATTCTGGTGCTCTCAGAATCGCTCAGAATTCATCTTTCCTACACTCGTGCGCAAATTATCGATTCTGAGCGAAAATAGGGAAATTCTCGGTCTTCTTCGTTAGATCAGCAATTTAGATTTATAAAACTAAATCACCAAACCTTCAATACACACTTTTGAAATCTATATGAAACCTAAGTTTAGATATCTGAACATAAATCAAGAACACGTATAAACGACCATGGATTTAGAAATTTACATTTATGGTTTATCGTCATAAAACGAATTTTATGCATAAAAATGCCGGTTTATATAAAACATTAAAAATCAGACGTATAAATAGACAAATGTTAGAGTATTGAGTTTATAAACGTAAGGAAATACGAAAAAGTAGGCATATGGGAAAGCATGGTTGGGCAACTAATGCCCGTAACTGCTGAAAACCCAGCAGTTATGTGAGAATATGCAAAAGTATAGCAATTTAAGTCTGTGAATGAAAACATGTCGATATGCAACACTGAATCAAGGCGAATTTATAGATTCATAAAGCAAAACTAAATATCTCGCTTTACAAATACTTTGGTTCGACTTTTCTAAGATTTACAGATATGAAAGTTTGCAAAACCGAATTACTTTGTATACCTTTGCCTATGGTTTAGAAATTAAAAGGGGGTGATGATCACCCCTATAAGCATCAAAGAGATGAAGGATAGGATATATCAACTGATGAAAAAGCTGGGTCTGACCCAGAAAGAGTTTGCTGCTAAACTCTGTGTGGCGGAGGGAACACTCTCCAGTATCTTTAATGGTAGAACCAAGCCTACTAACAACTTGGTCAATGCAGTTCATACCTTCTTCCCTGATGTGAGTATCACATGGCTGATGTTTGGTGAAGGAGAGATGTATGAGTCTGCCCCCCAGGAGTCTCAGAAAGAGAGTGGCGATGAGCCGCAGCAGGTGGCCTTACAGTTTCCCGAGAAGGCTCCTGAGACGGCTATGGCAGTGACCCCTATGCTGGAGCAGTTGAGTGAAACAGTGAAAAATCTAAACAAACCAAAGAGAAAGATTGTAGAAATACGTGTCTTCTTTGATGACGACACCTTTGAGATATTCTCTCCCCGTCAATAGATTCCCACGGGCAGGGGGATGGATATTCCCTCTCAGGGATGGATATCTTCTGTCCATGTCATCTCTCCATGTCGCTTTCTGCTTCCATTGGGCACAGCAGTGTGCCTTCATCAGGTACGTAGGCACACAGTATCAGCCCACTCGATAGCCCTTCCGCCTGATACTTTCTTGTTCTTTCGCGCGCGTGATACCTTTTTTATATGTACCTTTGCATGGGATAGGGAGCATGAGTGCCGCTGGGCGATGTACAGATGTACCTCTCTTACCCTATTTATTTGATAAGTCTGAATAATGATGTAGAAGAGCAACGATGAAGAAACATATCCTCGATCTCTTGGTTCGCGAGGTCAGACATATCCATCAGCGATATGTACTGCTTCGACTGACGGACGAAAACAAGCCTTTGCCTGAGATGTTGCCTGGACAGTTTGTGCAGGTGCGTGTAGACGACAGTCCCTCCACCTATCTGCGTCGCCCCATAAGCATCCATAATGTGGATAGGGCAGCCAATGAACTATGGCTTCTGGTACGTCTGGCAGGCGAAGGCACCCGTCATATGGCCATGCTCCAGGCAGGCTCCCAGCTCAATGTGATTCTCCCCCTGGGTAATGGTTTCACTATGCCCTCGGCTCCCGAAGAGCATCCCCTGCTGGTGGGAGGAGGAGTGGGTGTGGCACCATTGCTCTATGCAGGTATACAGATGCGTGAGATGGGAGTGGAACCCACTTTCCTCTTAGGGGCCCGCAGCAGTGAGGATCTGCTGCAGATGGATGAGTTCCAGCGTGTGGGACGTGTCTTTGTCACCACCGAGGACGGAACACAAGGCGAGAAAGGCTTTGTCACTCAGCACTCTCTCTTGGCGAAGGAGCACTTCACACGTATAAGCGTGTGCGGTCCCAAACCGATGATGGTGGCTGTGGCACGCTTTGCAAGGCAGGCACAGGTGCCTTGTGAGGTAAGTCTGGAGAATGTGATGGCTTGCGGTCTGGGAGCATGTCTGTGCTGTGTGGAAGATACCACCGAGGGACATGTCTGTGTGTGCACGGAAGGTCCCGTCTTTGATATAGATAAGTTGAAATGGCAGATTTGACAACACATATAGGCAGTCTCACACTGAGGAATCCTGTGATGACTGCCAGCGGAACGTTTGGGTACGGTCTTGAGTATGCCGACCTGGTAGACCTGGGACAGCTGGGAGGTATCATCGTTAAGGGTACCACATTGCAGCCCAGAGAGGGCAACCCCTATCCCCGAATGGCTGAGACGCCTCAGGGTATGCTCAACTGTGTGGGCCTGCAGAACAAAGGGGTGGACTACTTCTGTGAGCATATCTATCCTCAGGTACAGTCCTTGCCCACCCAGGTCATTGTGAATGTGTCGGGCAACAGTCCGGAGGACTATGCCGAATGTGCACGGCGCATCAATGAGCTGGAGCATATACCGGCCATAGAGCTCAATATCTCTTGCCCGAATGTCAAGCATGGAGGTATGGCCTTCGGTACTTCCCCCGAGGGCGCTGCCAGTGTGGTGAAGGCTGTGCGTGCGGTCTATGACAAGACACTTATAGTGAAACTCTCGCCCAACGTAACCAGCATCACCGATATCGCTTTGGCAGCAGAGGCCGAGGGTGCCGATGCCGTGAGTCTGATAAACACCCTGATGGGAATGGCCATAGATGCCGAGAAGCGCAAGCGTGTGCTCAGCATCGGCACGGGAGGACTGAGCGGTCCGTGTGTGAAACCTGTGGCCCTGCGCATGGTATGGCAGGTGGCCCGTGCAGTGCATATACCCGTGATAGGTCTGGGTGGAATCAGCAATGCTGTGGATGCCGTGGAGTTTCTCCTGGCAGGAGCTTCAGCAGTGGAGATAGGAACTGCCAACTTCGTTGATCCTACGATAAGTGCCCAGGTGGCGCAGGGTATCGATGAGTACCTGGAGCGACACGGATTCCACAGTGTAAAGGAAATAATTGGCTTATGCGAATAGATATCATTACCGTACTGCCTCCGCTCATAGAGGGATTCATGAAGGAGTCCATACTGGGTAGAGCACAGAAGAAGGGCCTTGTGGAGATACACATCCATAATCTGCGCGATTATACACTTGACAAGTGGCGCAGGGTGGATGATTATCCCTTTGGCGGTTCGGCCGGCATGGTGATGCAGTGCGAGCCCATCGACAGATGTATCAGTGCCCTTACCAAGGAGCGTCATTATGACGAGATTATCTTCACGGCACCCGACGGCGAACGCTTTGACCAGTCGATGGCCAACACACTCTCGCTCTGTGAGAATCTTATCATCCTGTGTGGGCATTACAAGGGCATAGACTATCGCATACGTGAGCATCTCATCACCAAGGAAATAAGCATAGGCGACTATGTTCTCACAGGAGGAGAACTGCCCGCTGCTGTGATGGCTGATGCCATCGTGCGTGTGCTGCCCGGAGCCATAGGAGACGAGCAGAGTGCACTCTCCGACAGTTTCCAGGATAATCTTCTGGAGGCACCTGTCTATACACGTCCGGCCGATTACAAGGGATGGAAGGTGCCCGACATACTGCTCTCCGGACATGAGGCCAAGATAAAGGAGTGGCAGTTGCAGCAGAGTATGGAGCGCACACGCAGATTACGCCCCGACCTCCTGGGGCCAGAACCCGAACCGCAAAGGAAACCACGCCGCCGTAAGGAGTAATCCTGCCGATGACAGCAGTCAGGGACAGGACAGACGGGAAATGGTGCTTAGGGCATAAGCCCATGAGACAGACAACAACATTAACGCTTTATATAACAATACAGTTATGGAGCAGAGAAATATGAATCTTTATATCATTGCGGGATGCAACGGAGCTGGCAAGACCACCGCTTCGTTTACCATGCTTCCCGAAATGCTTAAATGCAGAGAGTTTGTCAATGCTGACGAGATAGCAGCAGGACTTTCTCCCTTCAATCCCGAAGGGGTGGCCATACAGGCAGGCCGACTCATGATAGACCGTATCATCCACTTGCTCAAGGAGGGAGAGTCCTTTGCCTTTGAGACCACTCTGGCCACACGTTCCTATGTCAAACTCATCCAGCAGGCACAGCGCAGAGGTTACTTCGTAACCCTCATCTTCTTCATGCTCAATACACCCGAGCAGGCTGTGAAGCGCGTGGAGAGGCGAGTGAGCATGGGAGGGCATAACATCCCCGTGGATGTCATCCGTCGCAGATATGAGGCAGGATTGCAAAACCTCTTCCAGCTCTATATGCCCGTGTGCAATTACTGGGCTCTGTATGACAATAGCGATTGTCCTGCGGTGAAGCTGGCCAGTGGATGTGGCGAGAAGAATATCGAGGTTCTTGTGCCCCAGAGATTCCAGGAACTTCAGCAAAAGTATGGTCAATCAGAGGAGGAGCAGCAACCATGACGGACAAGGATATACAGAGGATGCAGCGTCGGATTGACGAGGGCATCCAGTTGGCTCAGCATCGTCTGTGGGAGCGTGCAGGAAGGTCCAATCTTACGTTGGTGGTTTGTCGCAATGGCAAGGTCGTAGAGATTGTTCCCGAAGGTGACCATGCGGAGCGTATAGACACAGCGGGAGACCCATTGGTAAGGCGTCAGAACCGATAGGGGGAGCACACGCCTCACGCGCGTGCGTATATATTATAATGTATAAGGAGCATAAGATTGAAGGAAAACAGATGGATATGGAATTAGGACTGACGTATACTTCCACCATGGAAGTGACAGAAGACCGTACTGCCAGGAGCATGGGAAGCGGCGATCTGAGGGTGCTGGCCACTCCAGCCATGCTTGCCTTGATGGAGAATGCTTCCATGATGGCTGTTGCCCAGGCGCTGCCTGAAGGAAGTACCACTGTGGGCGGTCATATCAGCAGCAGCCATCTCATGCCCACTCCCGTAGGGGCTGAGGTTTCTGCTACTGCCACACTGACTGCAGCAGAGGGTCGCAAACTGACCTTCCGTGTGGAGGCTCATGATGAGGCTGGGCATCTGTTGGGCGAAGGCGTTCATCTTCGCTTTGTGGTGGACAGGGAGCGCTTTATGAGTCGTGTGTGAATGCCCTGGGTGACATAACCAACGGGGACAATGGAAGCGATGCTATAGATAACGACAGAGAAGAATTACGGTATGTGTGTAAGAAGAATTGCCCTTGCACTCACTGCTTTCCTGATGGGGATGACAGGTGGCTGTTTGGCACAGAACTTTGATGATAGTTTCCGGGACCAGACACTCCGCCTCGACTATATCTTCAGCGGTGACAACAGAAGCCAGCAAATCTATCTGGACGAGATGAGAAAGTCGGAAGGATGGTATGGGAGGAGGGTTCATCTGGACAGTCTGCTCCTCAAGGGCAACGGGCAGATAACCGTGGCCGATACCATGGGAGTGGTCTTGTACCGACACTCTTTCAGCACCCTGTTTCAGGAATGGCAGGTCACCCAGGAGGCCACTCGGTTGAAGAAATCCTTTGAGAACGTATTCCTCGTTCCCATGCCCAAGGCACCTGTAGACATCACCGTCTCGCTCTTTGATACCCATGGTCAGGTGACCAGCTGCATGAAGCACCGTGTGGATCCTGCTGACATTCTCATACGTCCTGTAGGGGAGATGTGCCGATGGGAGTATCTGCGCACAGGCGGAGACAGCAGGGGCAAGATAGACATAACTTTTGTGGCAGAGGGCTATCAGCCCGATCAGATGAACATATTCCGCAGGGATTGTCAGGAGACCATCGAGGCCCTGCTTGCCCATGAGCCTTTTCATTCCATGGCAGACCGATTTAATTTCATTGCCGTGTATGCTCCTTCCGAAGACAGTGGGGTGAGCATACCTCATGAGGGCCTGTGGAAGCGAACAGCCACAGCCAGCCATTTTGATACCTTTTATAGCGAGCGTTATCTCACCACCCTTCATCTGAAGCAGTTGCACGATCTCTTGTCGGGCATTCCTTATGAGCACATCGTGATACTGGCCAATACCGACAATTACGGAGGTGGAGGTATATACAACAGTTATATGCTGTCTGCCGCCCATCATCCCACCTGTAAGCCAGTGGCCGTGCATGAGTTCGGACATAGTTTTGCAGGACTGGGTGACGAGTATTATTATGACGACCAGTATGAGACACTTTATCCTGCCGATACCGAACCCTGGGAACCAAATCTGACCACCCTGGTGGATTTCTCCGCCAAATGGCAGGACATGATGCCTCCCAAGGCTACCGTTCCCACACAGCCCAGTGGAAAGAATCTCTATTCTGAAGTGGGCGTGTACGAGGGAGGAGGTTATCAGTCAAAGGGTGTCTATCGTCCCAGTCAGAAATGTCGCATGAAGATAAACGAGGCCCCTGTCTTCTGCCCCGTTTGTCAGCGAGCCATTGCTCGCATGATAGATTTCCAGACCAAGTAGGGCAGGAGCGCAGTCTTTTCCCGGGCCTTTCTCTGGAGCTGTAGGATGCTCTGGGAACAGATATTGGCCAGACAGGATCTGATTCCCCAAAAGAATGTGCTTTTTCCCGTAAACGTTTGCATCCGCCATTGTAAACGTTTGCATCCGCCATTGTAAACGTTTGCATCCGCCATTGTAAACGTTTGCATCCGCCATCGTAAACGTTTGCGGTGAAAAGACGTCTGTAGTGGAATCCCTTTCCCCCCTTGTTTGTCCGCTGAGCCCTATTACCTTAGCCGACTTATCCCTATGCCTCAAACCAAACACAGCATGATATGATGATATCATGTCATGATATGATGGTATCATGCCATGAAATGATGATATCATGCCATGAAATGACGATAAGAGATTCTGTTCAACCACAGACTCTCCACCATGGATTGAAAAAGCAGGAATCCGAAAGCATTTATGAAACGCTTCCGGATTCCTCTGTGTTGATGTAGGTCTATCTGCGCCTTCGCTTACCGAAGAGCGTGCGTGTGGCGCGTATGATACGCAATCCTATTCGGATGCCTTCATAGATGGCCAATCCTCTGCTCACAAACTTGCTTATGCCATTTCCTCTCCTGCTGATGTCTGACACAGGTGACATCAGTGCATGTGCAGAGTCCTTGATCAAGGTCTGTGATGCAGATATCTCCTGCCGAAGCAATCTCTTCTGCCTACGTATAGACAGCAATACGTCGGGACTTGCAGACAACCTTCTCATTTTATCTCCTCCTCCTCTTCTTCTTCTCCTTCCAAGAACAATCCAGCCATCAAGCGTGCCAGGGGCTGTACCACCCACTGCTGTCTGTGGCTGAAGAATACCATGGCCATGACCAGTAAGATGATGGCCACGATAAGGAAACCGGCAGCAGCGCTGCCCAACAGAGCCCCAATCCATTCGGCCAGGGCATACAAGGTGAAGAAGAGAATCATGGCACCCAGTATGAGGCACACCACAGCAACAGCCACTGCAGAAAGCAGTCTCGTGACTTTCTCTACAGCATCAAGAGCCATGTAGCGCTTCTGCAATTGCAGGTAGTGCTTCACCTCCTGGGTAATGGCATGCAGGTCTCGGCTGTTCCCCGTGGTATCTCCCTTAGCTGGCATATGCGGTATTACTGCTCTGCGTCCTTAGTTGACTGTAACTCTTCAGCGATTTCATCCACCAGGTCTGCCATCTCCTGACGGTTCAGACGGATGCCACGCTTGCGTAGAGCCTCTGCTATCTTCTCACGCAGATCGCTTCCCTTCTCGGGAGCAAAGAGCAATCCGCATGTAGCACCTATGGCAGCACCGCTAATGAAGCCAATCACAAAATTCAAAGCTTTCATATTCACCTCCATTTTTTAGTTATGTAATCTTACTCAATGCAAATGTACCCTTTTCTGCGTGCTCTGCAAAGCATCTTGCTGTGAAATTCTTGGAAAGTTAACGTTTTTTATGTATAACCTATTGCATGAATAGGGATAAATGACTAATTTTGTGCCACAATGTAACAATATTAGAGAACAGAGGATTAGTAAAACGTATTTCAAAATAACAATTCCAATTATGAAGAAGACTTTATTGATGGGTGCTACACTGTGCATGGTGTTGGCCATGACATCATGTAAGAGCAAGGAGAGTGCCTATAAGAAGGCTTTTGAAAAGGCTCAGGCTACACAGACCACTACTCCTGTTACCACTCCTACTCAGAACACAACCAACGTGACTGTTACTCCTGTGACCACCGCCAAGCCTGCTACTGATTATAGTAATGTAAGTGTACGCACAGAAAACGTTCAGTTGGTCTCTGGTGCACCTCTGAAGGCATATAGCGTGGTAGTTGGTAGTTTCGGTGTTAAATCCAATGCAACTGGCTTGAGCAACACTTTGGCTGGCAAGGGATATACTCCCCGTGTGGTACAGGCTTCCACCACTCAGGGTCCTATGTATCGTGTGGTGGCAACAAGTTTCGATACCAAGGGTGAGGCTGCTCAGAGCCGCGCTGTTCTCGAAGCTCAGTATCCTGGTGCTTGGTTGCTTTATCAGAAGTAATTCAGGAATCCTTCCGCTGTAACAGATACACATGGGAAGGGTCTTGTCAATAGACTACGGGGTCCGTCGTACAGGTTTGGCTGTGACGGACCCTTTGCAGATAATAGCGGGAGGACTGACCACAGTGCCCACACCGCAGTTGATGGATTTCATCAAGAAATATGTGGCAAGCGAGCCCGTGGAGCGATTTGTATTGGGACTCCCCAAGCAAACGAATGGGCGTGACAGTGACAACTTGCCTCGAGTAATGGCATTCGCCGACAGACTGAAGAAGCAGTTCCCTCACATTCCTTTGGACATGTGGGACGAGAGGTACACCAGTGTGCTGGCCCATCAGACCATGCTCGAGGGTGGTCTGGGCAAGATGGCCAGACGCAACAAGGCACTGGTGGATGAAATCAGTGCAGTAATCATCCTGCAGGGATGGATGGACAGACGCAAAGGGATTTGATACCCCCGGCATGGCAGAGCTCTCTCCAGAAAGGGACATATCCATGCCCTCTGCACACAAAATACTTTGATTATGATATTACCTATATATACATACGGGCAACCTGTGCTGCGCAAAGTTGCCGAAGATATTGACAGAGAGTATCCTCAGCTGGATCAGCTCATTCAGGATATGTATGATACCCTGGACAGGAGTGAAGGCATTGGCCTGGCTGCTCCGCAGGTGGGATACAGCATCAGGCTGGTGGTTATCAACCTGGATATAATCTCCGACACCATGCCAGAGTACAAAGGCTATATCCGCACCTTCATCAATCCTCATATCCTGGAGTATGATGATACTGAGACGGATGTTTCCGAGGAGGGATGTCTCAGCATTCCCGGAATCCACGAGAGTGTAAGACGTCCTACACGTATCCGTGTCACCTATCTCGATGATCAGTTTCAGCCACATGACGAATGGGTGGACGGATACCTCGCACGTGTCATGCAACATGAGTTTGACCACCTGGAGGGAGTGGTGTTTACCGATCATCTGCAGGGACTGCGCCGTCAGATGACACGTTCCAAACTGCAAGCCATCCTCAAGGGACGCTTTTCCTGTAACTATAAGGTAAAGCTTCGCCGCTGATAGGAGATGCTGCATGCTAAGGGTGCTTACCCCCATGCAGAGAGGCCGAGAGGGATACATGGAAGGGATGGTTGGCAGAATAAGGCATACCCTGAGCCTGATGGTGCTGGGCGTGATGTTGCTATCAGGAGTGGATGCAATAGCGCAGATTAATGCTGAGCGCGTATTGCTCATGGGGCGCAATGCCTTGTATTATGAGGATTATGTGCTGGCCATCCAGAGGTTCAATCTGGTCATCAATGCCAAGCCTTGGTTGGCAGAACCCTATTTCTATCGCGGACTGGCCAAGTTTTATCTGGAGGACTATCAGGGGGCTGAGATTGACTGCGGAAGCGCATTGGAGCGCAATCCCTACATGGGGCAGTACTACATGTTGCGTGCCCTATGCAGTATCAATCGCGGACGGTATGTGCAGGCCGAGACAGATTATGTGCATGCTATACGTATCTCGCCGCTGGACAAGAACAGCTGGCATAACCTGGTGCTCTGTCAGATGGAACTCAAGGAGTTTGCGCGGGCCGATTCCTCACTTGACCAGATGATAAGGTATTGGCCCAAGGATGCCGAGCACTATACCCTCAAGGCCCAGGTCGCCCTTGCACTGGAAGATAGCGTAAGGGCAGAGCAATGGGTGGACCAGGCTCTCTCCTTGGACGAGTATCTGGGACAGGCCTGGAGCCTGAAGGCTATGTTCCAGTCGCTGCGTAAGGAATATGCTCAGGCCGAGAACTCGCTGGACAAGGCGCTGGTACAGTTGCCCAAGATGGCAGGCCTATATATCAACCGTGCCCTTGCACGTTATTATCAGGACAATCTCCGAGGGGCTATGTCGGATTATGATGCCGCCCTTGATCTCGATCCCAACAATTACCTTGGGCATTTCAACCGTGGACTCTTGCGTGCCAGTGTGGGAGAAGACAATCTGGCTATAGAAGACTTTGACTTTGTGCTCAAGCTGGAGCCCGACAATACCATTGCTCTCTACAATCGTGCACTCATGCTTGACAATGTGGGCGACTATAAAGGTGCCATCAGAGACATCAGCGCAGTCATTCGCGATTATCCTCAGTTCTGGGAGGGATACCGCAAGCGTGCTGCCATTCGGCGCAAGATAGGAGACGTCTATGGAGCAGAGCGTGACGAGTTTGCACTGCTCAAGGCAAGCATGCAGGTGGCTCAGGGAACATACAAGAAGGACAAGCGCACACGCAAGAAGAGCGAGCACGCCATAGAGGATTATGACAAACTGGTGGAGGAAGACGTACAGCACCAGGAAAATGAGTATGCAAGCGATTATCGCGGACATGTGCAGAACAGACAGAGCAGCCTGAGAGTGGAACCTATATACGTAATCTCTTATCACACACAGAAATCAGAACTGAACACATATGTCCCCTTTAGTCAGGAGGTGGAGAATCTCAACACTGCCCGCCTACTTCCTGCCACTCTCTATCTGACCAATCACGAGGGAGGGCTGGATGCGTCACAGACCGATGAACACATGAACTCCATTGCCCAGACAACAGTAGCACTCGAAAGCAAACCTCACGACACGACTCTGCTCTTGCGTAGGGCTTTGGACTATTATCATGTACGTGACTTCGAGAATGCCATCGCCGATATGAATGATTATCTTCAGCGGGATCCACACTCACAGGTGGGACTCATGCTGCGTGCGCAATGCCGTTTTGCACAACTGGAGGTTTCTCAGACCACATCCTCAGCCTCCGACCTCCGGCTGGGTTATCTGATGGTTCTGCAGGACTACAACCGAGCATTGGAAGAGCATCCCGAATCCCCTTATCTCCTCTACAATACGGCTTGCCTTATGGTGCAGTTGTCCGATTATGCTGGAGCTATCAGGATGTTTGACCAGGCATTGACATTAGACAGTAAGTTCCCCGATGCCTATTACAGTCGTGGCGTGGCACATATCCTGGCAGGAGACACCGAGCAGGGACTTACTGATCTCAGTCAGGCTGGTGAGTTGGGACTTTATACGGCATATAGTCTTATCAAACATTATTCAACTCAGAAAAAGTAGTCGCCAATGGGCAAAAACTTTTCTTTATCAATGTCTCTTTCGCTAAAAAGGAGTAATTTTGCATTTCCATTGCATAAGTATAGAAATACAATAGGCAATAGAAACGCGTCAGTAAAGAAGAAATATATAATTCATGACATCTATGATTAAGATAACTTTTCCCGACGGTTCGGTTCGGGAGTATGAATCTGGGGTGACAGGTTTGCAGATAGCAGAGAGTATTTCTCATCGTTTGGCCCAGGATGTGGTGGCTTGCGGTGTGAATGGAGAGACGGTGGAACTCAATCGCCCTATCAATGAGGATGCTGCTATCAACCTCTATAAATTTGAGGACGAGCAGGGTAAGCATGCCTTCTGGCATACCAGTGCCCACCTGCTGGCAGAAGCTTTGCAGGAGCTGTATCCCGGTATCCAGTTCGGCTTCGGTCCTGCCATCGAGAATGGATTCTTCTATGATGTGTTGCTTCCCGATGGCAAGCAGATAGGCGAGGGAGATTTCAAGGACATCGAGAATAAGATGATAGAGCTGGCACGTAAGGACGAGCCCTTGGTGCGCAAGGAGGTGGCCAAGGCAGAGTGCATAGCACAGTTCCAGTCGGCAGGTCAGGTCTATAAGGTGGAACATATCGAGCAGGATCTGGAGGACGGTACCATATCCACCTATACACAAGGTAACTTTACCGACCTTTGCAAGGGACCCCATCTGACCTCCACAGGCATCATCAAGGCTGTCAAGCTGATGAGCGTGGCAGGTGCTTTCTGGCGTGGCGATGCCAGCAAAGATCAGATGCAGCGCATCTATGGTATCTCTTTCCCCAAGCAGAAGATGCTCACAGAGTATCTTACTATGCTGGAGGAGGCCAAGAAGAGAGATCATCGCAAGATAGGCAAGGAGATGGAGCTCTTCATGTTCTCCGAGCGTGTGGGTAAGGGATTGCCCATCTGGCTTCCTAAGGGAACCGACCTGCGTCTGCGCCTTCAGGATATGTTGCGCAAGATACAGCGACAGTACGGATATCAGGAGGTTATCACTCCCAATATCGGTGGCAAGAATCTGTATCAGACCTCTGGTCACTGGGATCATTATGGTAAGGATAGTTTCCAGCCCATACAGACACCTGAGGAGGGTGAAGAATATCTGCTGAAGCCTATGAACTGCCCTCATCATTGCGAAGTGTATGCCAACAAGCCCCGTTCGTACAAGGAACTGCCCTTCCGCTGTGCTGAATTCGGTACAGTATATCGCTACGAGCAGAGCGGTGAGCTGCACGGACTCACCCGTGTGCGTTGCTTCACTCAGGACGATGCCCATATCTTCTGTCGTCCCGACCAGGTGAAGGATGAGTTCATCAAGGTGATGGATATTATCCAGCACGTGTTCTACATATTCAATTTCTCAGAGGAGAACGTTGAGGTACAGATTTCCTTGCGTGACCCCAAGAATACAGAAAAGTATATTGGCAGCGACGAGGATTGGGCCACAGCCGAGCAAGCCATCATTGATGCGTGTGCAGAGAAAGGTATGAAGGCTCGTTGCGAACTGGGTGAGGCTGCCTTCTATGGTCCCAAACTTGATTTCATGGTCAAGGATGCCATCGGACGTCGTTGGCAGTTGGGTACCATTCAGGTGGACTATCAGTTGCCTCAGAGATTCCAACTCGAGTATGTGGGTGAGGACAACAAGAAGCACCGCCCTGTCATGATCCATCGTGCACCTTTCGGTTCCATGGAGCGTTTCGTGGCTGTACTCATCGAGCACACAGCAGGTAAGTTCCCACTCTGGCTCACTCCCGATCAGGTGGCCATCCTTCCCATTTCAGAAAAGTTCAATGATTATGCTCAGCAGGTAAAGGAATATTTCGACCAGCACGACGTTCGCGCTTATATCGACGACAGAAGCGAGAAGATAGGTCGTAAGATTCGCGATACCGAGCTCAAGCATGTCCCTTATATGGTCATCGTAGGCGAGAAAGAAGCTGCAGAAGGACTTGTAAGCTTCAGAAAGCAAGGCGGTGGTGAGCAAGGCACCATGAAATTCGAAGATTTTGCGAAGAAAATCTGCGAAGAGGTGCGCCGTATGACGGAAAAGTATTAATTTTGCACCGTTTTTAACGTTTTTAATGAAGAAAGACAACGCTAAGCAACAGTATCGTGTAAACGAACAGATTCGTGTACGTGAGGTACGCATTGTAGGTGATGGTATAGAATCCACAGTGATGCCCACCCGTAATGCCTTGCATCTGGCAGAGCAGAAGGGAGTGGATCTGGTGGAAATCTCTCCCAATGCCCAACCTCCTGTGTGCAGGTTGATAGATTACAGTAAGTTCCTCTATCAGCAGAAGAAGCATCAGAAGGAAATGAAGGCCAAGCAGGTCAAGGTGGATGTGAAAGAAATCCGTTTTGGACCCCAGACCGATGATCACGACTACGAGTTCAAGTTGAAACATGCAAAGGGTTTCCTTACCGATGGCGACAAGGTGAAGGCATTTGTCTTCTTCAAGGGACGAAGCATTCTGTTCAAGGAACAGGGTGAGGTATTGCTCCTGCGTTTTGCTGCTGATCTGGAAGATTACGGCAAGGTGGAGCAGATGCCACAGCTCGAGGGAAAGCGCATGATTATGTTCATAGCTCCCAAGAAGCAGCCCCAAGGCGCAAAGAAAGTACTTGAGTCCACATTGCTGGAGCAGACGGCAGAACTTCCACGTGAAAAGAAAGCCCCTCAGCAGAAGGCACGCAAGGAGTATACAGGACCAAAAGTTGAGGGCGAAGTCTTTGACGATTGATATCCTGTCACACCACACAGAGAAACCAAAAAGGGTAGTGCGTAACGCCTGGTATATGCGTTGCCACGCCTGTCATTTAAACAATAAATAAATATAATCAATTATGCCAAAAGTTAAGACTAATTCTGGTGCTAAGAAGAGATTCTCATTCACCGGTACTGGTAAGGTAAAGCGTCACCACGCATACCACAGCCACATCCTGACCAAGAAGACCAAGAAGCAGAAGCGCAACCTGGATCACAGCGACATCGTTGTCACTGAGAACATGAAGCAGGTGCGTGACCTCCTCTGCAAGCGTTAATAGTCATTCAGAGTACAGGATAATAGTTTTCACTTAAGTGTTTAACCGGATGTCCAGCACGAAGTTCGTCCTACGATAGACGGCGCTGGCTTTCAAAAAAGAAAAATTATGCCAAGATCAGTAAATCATGTAGCTTCAAGAGCTAAGAGAAAGAAAATTCTGGGTCTGACCAAAGGTTATTTTGGTGCTCGCAAGAATGTGTGGACCGTTGCCAAGAATACTTGGGAGAAGGGTCTTACCTATGCTTTCCGTGACCGCAGAAACAAGAAACGCAATTTCCGCGCTTTGTGGATTCAGCGTATCAACGCAGCTGCCCGTCTGGAGGGCCTGAGCTACTCACAGTTGATGGGTCTGTTGCACAAGGGTGGTATTGAAATCAACCGCAAGGTTCTTGCCGACCTCGCAGTTAATCACCCCGAGGCTTTCAAGGCCATCGTGGCAAAGGTGAAGTAAAGAGACAGAACGGGGGGATTTCATTCCCCCCTCCTTTCTACAATCATGAGGGATTGTGCCAGAGGAGGCATAGTCCCTCTTTCTGGTTTATGACAGAGGCGTCATAGCCATGCGGACAATGGATTACCAGATAAATCATTTATTTTCTATAGTTGTTATCATTTCGGGCAAGAAAGAACGTAATATAGAACACTGGAGTAGGAAAACAAATCAGTACTTTTGTAATTGATAGTTAGTACGTTTTGTTTGATGATGGTGATGAGGATAAGGAAATCATATATACTTGTACTTGTTTGCTTGCTTCTGGGAGCCTGCCAGGCTTTTGATGTCCATCCCTATGATGGAAAGATTAAAGGGAAGAAGTATCTCAACAAGATTAATATCCAAAGGATAGAAGCCGCTACGCAGGGAACTCGCCAGATACGGTTCGCAGTTATAAGCGACACACAGCGTTGGCTGGACGAACTGAGGGATGAGGTGAAGAGTATCAATGAGCATGAGGATATTGACTTCGTGATTCATTGTGGTGACTTGGTGGATTATGGTATCACCAAAGAGTTCGACTGGCAACAAGAGGTGCTGCTTGGACTCCATGCTCCATTTGTGGTTGCGCTGGGCAATCATGATTGTTTGGGAAGTGGTAAGGATGTGTTTAGGAAAATGTTCGGACCGGAGAACTATAGTTTTGTGGCTGGGCATGTACGCTTTGTGTGTGTGGATACCAATGCTCTGGAGTATGACTTCAGCAATCCTGTGCCTGATTTAAGTTTCCTACATACTTTCGTTCAGAAGGATGATGTGGAGGCCAGTGTGGTAGTGATGCATACCAAGCCGTATGACGATGAGTTTGACAACAATGTGGCTGAGCCATTTCATTCCTATATCAAGCAGATGCCTAATCCCTTGTTCTGTCTGTGTGGTCATTCTCACAAGAGTGCGGCCTTTGACCTTTTCAATGATGGATTGATATATTATCAGGCCAATTGTGGAAAGAACAGAGAGTATTACATATTCACCGTCACAGGAAAGACCTACACCTATGAGACGATTCGTTATTAGTATGCTGCTTGCCTTGACGGCTTCGGTCGCAGGGGCACGTCAGGTTGCTGATACCTTGTCAATGGATACTTTGCCTCCACTGACCAAGCATCAGGAGGCTTATATCAGACGACTGGAGAGATATCATAAGTTCTGGCGTTCGCTTACACCTGACTTCCTTAGGCTTCAGTATGCAGGAAGTATTGGCTTGATTAATATGGGATGGGGATGGGCTTATGCGCGTGAGCGTCGGTTTGAGACGGATATCATGCTTGGTTTTGTGCCAAGTTATGACAAGGAGGACCCTTTCTTTACGTTTACCTTGAGGCAGAGCTATATGCCTTGGCGCTTGCCAATCGGAACGAAAGGATTCGGATGTCAGCCGCTCTCCTGTGGTTTCTTTTTCAATAGTGTGTTGCGCAGTGACTATTGGACTCGAGAACCTGAGCGATATCCCGATCGCAGTTATTATAAGTTCTCCACCAAGATCCGCATACACTTGTTTGTGGGACAGCGGTACACTTACCATATACCATCGGAACGCCGTTTGCTTGCACGTAACATCAGTGCCGTGTGGGAGTTGAGTGTGTGTGATTTGTATTTCCTCAACAAGGTAGTCAACAAAAGTGTGCCCTGGTATGAGATGTTCAGTCTGTCACTCGGCCTGAAGTATGACTTCTGAAACGTTCGACAGCATCTCCCACCATGATATGAACTGGCGGTTGCCTTTGATTCCCGCCTGCATGAGTGTTATGACTCAGTCCTCGTAGTCGGCCTTTCGCTTGGGGTTCATGGGGAACCATCCCTTCTTTACTCGTTTGTGCTGAGCGAGTATTTCTCCGATACTCCAGAAGGAGGAGAAGGCAATGACTCCCAGGATGATGCTTGCCTCATCGTTCTTGCAGAGCAGACTGGCTGCACAAAACAGGATGCCTGCCAGGAGGAACATCCACCAGCATCTGCGTCCCAAATAATACTCGGCTTTGATGACCAGGGGATGAAATGCGCCTATGGTTAGGAAAGAGGCAATGCCTATGATGATACCTGTAAAATTCATAGAAAACGTAGTTTGTGGGTTGCGAGCAGAGTCTGCACGATACCGCGGGTGAAGAGATAGCACAGGAATGCCATCCATAGCGCATCGTTGCGCAGAAAACCCTTGGTGGACAAATATACTGCAAAGAAGACGATGGTCCCTGCCGTCATGGAGATGAGCATACCACGTGTGTAGGTCATGCCTATAAACACGCCATCCCATACCATGGCCTGCATGGCCACGATGGGAATCAGGTACACCCAGGGGAGGAACAGATTGGCCAGGAAGAGGACACGTGGAAGGTCGGTAAAGAACCTGATAATCCATTCGCCTGCGAAAATGTATGCCAAGGTAAAGACGGCCGTGATGACTACAGACCACAGGAAGAGAGCCAGCACGCATTGTATGAGTCCGCGACGGTCATTGGCTCCTGTATATCTCCCACTCAAAGCTTCACCTGCATTGGCCAGTCCATCTGTGAGGTATGAGTAGATGATGAAGAGTTGCATCAGCAATGCGTTGGCAGCCAGGATGTCACTCCCTTGCATGCTGCCGGCGCGAACAAAGTAGACGGTGACACACACCAGGCAGAGGGTACGCAGAAAGAGGTCACGATTGACCGCCAGAAACTCTCGCCAGAGTACAGGTACACTATCACGTCCTCGGGCGGACTGGAGCATCACGCGATGCTTGCGCATGAAGATTATGCACAGAGCCAATCCGCTCCATTGGGCAACCATAGTACCTGTGGCCACACCTTCCATCTTCCATCCCAAGGCGTATACCAGGATGATGCTTATCAGTATGTTGATGATGTTTTGGAAGAGCGCTACGAACATGGGCGAACGCGTGTCCTGTGCTCCTATAAACCATCCGTTGAGACAATATTGTCCCAATACGGCAGGCGCTCCCCATATGCATATTTTAAAGTATATGCTGAGCTGAGCAGCTGTTGCAGGGTCGGGCTGCATGATTCTGGTAGCTATATCGAGCAAGATACTCTGGTGTATGAGAAGCATGGCACTGATGATCACTCCTGCCAGGAGTGACTTGCGCAAGACGGCATTCATGCGCAGGACATCTTCCTGCCCGTGTGCCTGTGCCACCAGACCTGTGGTGCCCATGCGCAGGAAGGAAAATATCCAGTACATCATGTTGAAGATGGTGGTCCCAAGAGCTACTGTACCTATGTAGATGGAACTTTCCATATGACCCACAATGGTACTGTCCACCAGTCCAAGCAGCGGCACACTGATGTTGCTGATGACTGCCGGAAGGGTGAGGCGGAGTATGCTCTTATGGATATTTTCCTGTTTCATGTATTATCTGATGGTAAATTTGAGTATCTTGTGCTCTTGGTTGAGCAGGGCAGAGGCTCTGTAGTGGTGATTGGTGTTGAGTGTGGGATCCTTGCGCACCATGGTCTCTTCGATGGAGAACTGGATGGCATAGCCTATGGCAGAGTCGGGCAGACTTTGTCTGCGGACATTCATGTCTGGTCCTATCTGATAATGTAGTCCTATCACATCCTTTTCCATCTTCTTGTCTGTGCAAGTCACTATCTGTGCAGGCGTGGCATGCTGGATATGACAGAAGGACTGGAAATCGTCGGCAATGCAGAGTCTGATGGCCGTGGTGTCCTGCTTGCTCAGTCCATTATTGAGGAAGTTGTCCAGCGCTCCACGCATCATCATCTTGTCCTCGGGTGTGATCTTCGTCATTGCCAGTTGGTTTTTTATGTTGGCCGCCTCTGTCACATGTTCTCCTTCTGGATGAAGGCTTAGATATGTGTCGATGGCTTCGGGAGTCTCCTCCTGGACGGCTTTGGCCCAGTCGATGGAGTCCAGCATGTTCTCACAGAGATAACGCCGATGGGACTGGGGATATTGCTCCAGGAATGATGTGATGCTGCTGTGTGAGATGCTGCTGAGCACGGATTCCCAGTCCTGATTCTCCTTGACGAGGGACTTCATGCGCTGCTTTACTTCTTCGCAATGACTGCTCTCGGGAAAATCTACGAGGAACTGCTGGAAGAACTTGGGGTCGGTGAGTGTATCCAGCTGCGCGTAGAGTTTTTCCTCACGCTCTCTCTCCTGCTGCTGATGGAAGTAATAGTACGAACCAGTTGCTGCGGCCGCAAAGCATAGCAGCCCCAAGAGTCCTTTTACTATTCCCAACCCTTTCTTTTTCTTCTTCGGATTCTGTTTCTTACGTTGTTGGTTGCCTGTGGTAACGGAAGGGGAGTCCTGGTCAGAATTTTCCGTTATGGGTTGCAGTATGTTTTTACACGTGTCACATCGTTCGGCATTCTTCATCACATAGGTATTGCAGTATGGACATTGGCGTATCATACCGCGTATGGCTATGCCGCAATGAGGACAGGTTCCAGCCAGCGAGGATACTCTCTCTTTGCACTCTGGACAGATAATCATGCTCATAAGCTAAATCGGTCTTATAGTATTTCTTTTGCAAAGTTAGGTGTTTTTTCCTATATTTTTTCCTTTATCAGAAGAGAATCTCTGCGGGGGGATGCACACAGCACATCTGGTGGAGTGGGGCAGAGCATCAGTCATGCATCCATGTGTGGTGCTATTCTGATGGGGAATCAGCTGTCAGGCGCAGGATTCGGGTTGTGTGGTCTGTCACTCGGAAACGGTGGTCGGAACGGAGTCCTATTGCCCAAATGATATTTTCACCGCTGGTCACCACCCATTGACGTTCTTTCTGAAAACGGTTGAGCTTACAGTCGGTCATCAGGTCACTTATCAGCTTAAAGCCTTTCATCCCCAGGGGCACCATCTTGTCACCTGTTTTCACTCTGCGGACCTGCAGGGGAAGGGTAATTCTGTCAGCATCAAAATAGGCTGTGAATCGGTCAGCAGATTCCATCCGGTCCACTATCTCTTCTCTGATGATAGGGCTCTTGTTCTCAGTATCTTTACGTTCAGCCACGAGGGCTTTCCTGTCGAGCAGTACCCTATGAGTATCGCTTTCCCAGATGCGTCCGCTGGTGGCCGTTGCAGCAGAAAGCATCTCGGCCTGCTGTGCGGCATTGAAATGCATGGGGCGAAGCCATTCGTGAAGCAAGACATTCATTTCTGGTCTGTCAGAGAGCCATTCTCTTCCAAACTCATTAGGTGTTATTCCGCGGTTCCTCATGCTTGTCTGTATGCCCTCATGATAGTAAGGCAGACTTCCCTGCAGGACGGAGCACAATGAGGAGAGTGACTCGCCAACCTGAGGATTGATCATTTCCAGCATGGGCAGCACATCCAGTCGGATGCGGTTGCGCAGAGCATCCCGTTCGAGATTGGTGCTGTCAGTCACATAATCTTGATGAATGGACGACAGATAATGGAGAATCTGCTTGCGGCTCACACACAGCAGTGGACGGATGATGCCATCCCTGTGGCTCTGCATTCCTGCCAGTCCCCGCAGTCCAGTGCCTCTGAGCAGGTTGAGAAGCAAGGTCTCTGCTTGGTCATCACGATGATGAGCAATGGCTATGCCCTGAGCTCCTGTGCCTTTGATTTCTGCACGAAACCATTCGTAGCGAAGGTCACGGGCAGCCATCTCTATGCTTGTGTGGTGCTCTTGTGCATATTCCCTGGTGCAGAAGTGCTTGATGGAGAGCGGAATGGAACGCCTCCTGCATAGTTCGGTGACGAAGAGTTCATCTCTGTCGGATTCGTTGCCACGCAGATGGAAGTTGCAGTGAAGTGCATGCAGCTGATAGCCCAGTTCCTGCAGTACACACAGCAGAGCCACAGAATCTGCTCCCCCGCTCAGGCCCACCAGCAAGGGCTGGTCCTTGCGAAGGAGATTCTCATTATATATATATAGGGCTATCTGTTTCCTCATTCGGCGGTCTTCTGGAGGATACTTTCAGCCAGTTTGTCACCCAGTTCTTTGGCTTTCAGCAGATGTTTTCTGGCTTCAGCCTTGTCTCCTTTCTCTATCAGGCAGACACCCAGTATGCGATGTGCGTCAGCAAAATCATCACTCATGGTAATAGCTTGCTGTGCCAGAGTGATGGCTTGTTCGTTCTGGCCCACTCTATAGTTGAGGGCTGCTGCTTCGGCATACAGGACGGGTTCGTTAGGTGCCAGTTTGATGGCCTTTTCGATATCGTTGAGTGCCTGTGCATACATGCGGCACTTGATCTCCATCTGTTCTCTCTCATAATAGAAGTTTGCCGTCACATTGCTTCCAGAGAGGTGCTCAAAGTCATTGTATCCGGCTATGGCTTCCCTGTACTTCTCGCTCTCGGCCAGCGTCTTTGCTCTCAGCAGGATAATGTTGGCAGCAGCCACGGGGTATGGTTTGCTGAAACAGTTGAGGGCGCTGTCCATCAGAGCTATCACCTGAGCGTTGTCAGCCTGACTCTTCTGCTTACATTGAGCAGCATACATGAATAATTCGGGCGTACGCAGATTGGTCTGTGTGAGTAGCATGAATTTCTCTCCCGCTTCCTCATAGCGTTTCAGCGCATACAGGCAATGTGCTTGCTGCAAGTCATATGTGGGCTGTGGGGAGATGCTGTCGGCTTTTTCTGCTTCGCTGAGTGCACGCTCTATGTTCCAGTCTTCATATTGCTGATAGCCGGTGCTCATGTTCAGTCCGTATATGACCTTTGAGAGAGAGTAATGGAGTTCGTCGGCCTTGACCCCTTCCTGCTTGAAAGCATTCTCATATGTGGACTCAGCCTGAGCATACTGTCCCATCTGCACCTGTTGCTCAGCCTTCATGGTATGACCGGTGGTGCTGGTAGGGTGAAGGTCTATGAACCTGTTGATGTAATTCATGTACTGAGCCGTGTCCCTTTTTCCCGATAGGTAGATGAAACTGAGAGCATCATTCTCATCTTCGGGTAAGGACTTGGGGATGCGTATTGAGTTGAGGTCAGCATTACCTGCATCCATGACTTTTATATCCAGCGAGGCTGCGTAGTTGGCATCTATCACATAAGAGGGATTCCCTTCCTTGATGGCCAACTGGACAAAACCTATCAGCAGTCCATCCTGGTCCAGTACAGGACTGTTGGCTTGTCTGACGTTTATCTCGTGCGCAAGTGTGAGATATTTGAACTCTGTGCCAAACGTCTCCACGTGTATCACGGTGTCCACCGTGCATGGTACACTCTTGTCTGCTTTTTCGCTGGGCATGATGTACACCTGCGTCTGTTCGGAGGGTTGCTGAGGTGTGATGCTGAGGTATGTCATCTTTTTCTTCCCCATCTCCATACGCATCCTCACCAGGTTATATGCGCTGTTGGCTCCCAGAATCTCTGTTACAGGATGCTCAGTGCCTGTGGCATCAATCACCACGGCTCTGGTGGCATTCTTCATCACGTCATATTGAGTCACCAGTATTCCATCCTCAGAGATGAGCGTGCCTTGTCCCTGCTGTAGTGTCCCATCGGCAGTGTAAGCCAGTACGGCTACCTGTGCAGCGCGGAGTTTCTTGAGTCCCTTGGGCTGTTGAGCACCTATGGTAAGGGTACAGAGTAGAGTTATCAGTATGGATGATATACGTTTCTGAATCATTTTCCTAACAGTTGTTTTGCGTTTTCTATGGCGGCTTGAGTGATATCCGATCCGCTCAGCATATGAGCCACCTCAGTTATTCTTTCCTTTTCGGTGAGTGTACGGATGTGGCTGAGAGTCTGCTCGTCCGTATTCTCTTTATATACATACAGATGATGTTCTCCCTGGGCTGCTATCTGTGGCAGGTGCGTGATGGCTATCACTTGCTGTCCTTGCCGGCTGCTCATCTGTTTCATCATACGTGCCATGGCATCGGACACGCGTCCGCTTACGCCCGTGTCTATCTCGTCGAAGATGATGGTTGGCATGGAGGTACGTGTGCCCATGAGTGCCTTCAGGGCCAGCATGACCCTTGCTATCTCACCTCCGCTGGCCACCTCGGCAATGGGGCGTGGCATCATGTTCTTGTTGGCAGAGAAGAGAAAGGTGACCTTGTCTGCACCCTGTGCGGTGAGTTCTGCAGTCCTGTCAATCCGGATTTCGAACTTGTTTTCTGGAATTTCCAGTTGACAGAGGCTGCTGGTGATGTCTTTCACAATCTGCTTGGCACTCTCTTGTCTTTGCTTAGTGAGTAACTGTGCCAGCAGCGTGGCCTCCTCATATCTGGCCTTGACCTCCTGTTCCAGCTGGGTTACTGTCTCCTCTCCGTGTTCTATCTCTTTCAGCTTTTCTTGTAAGGAGACAGCCAGGGTCATCAGTTCGTCGCTGCTCTGCACGCCATGCTTCTGCTCCAGGGTATAGATGGCATCCAGTCGCTTGTTCACCTCTTCCAGTCTTCTGGGGTCTCCCTCTATGCTTTCCGCCATGTTTCTCAAGTCTGTCTCTATATCCTTGAGTTCTATGATGGTGCTCTGCACCCTTTCTTCATAAGGGGTTATGGTGGGATACATTCTGGTGATTCCCTGCAGTATCTGTGTCACAGCCTTGAGACCATCCAGTAGTGAGACGTCGGCATTCTCTCCACCCATCATCATCGTGGCTTGGTAGAGGGCCGATTGTATCTCCTCGGCATGGGTCAGAGTCTGTTGCTCTTCCTGAAGTTCTGCATCTTCCTGCTCTTTCAGGCAGAGCGCTTCAATCTGGGACAATTGGAAACTCAGGTAGTCCTCTTCGGCCTTGGCCGTTCTTGCTCTTTGTCGTGCCTCTTCCAGCTGTGCCTGTGTGTCTTTATATGCTTTGTAGCAGAGATGGTACTTGAGGGTGGTGTCTTCGTTTTGTGCTATAGCATCCAGCACATTCATTTGGAAATTCTCCTGTCCCAGCAGAAGATTCTGATGCTGGGAGTGAATATCCACGAGGCAATGGGCCAAGGAACGCAGGTCTGCCACTGAGACGGGAGTATCATTGATGAAGCAACGGCTTTTCCCTGTGCTTGTCAGCTCGCGTCTGATGATGCATTCTCCATCCTCATAGTCCAGTTCGTGTTCTTCAAAGAAGTCATGGAGGTCTTTGCTTTGGGCAGAGAATGTGCCTTCGATGGTACATTTTGTGGCACCAGGCAGTATGCTTTTGGAGTCGGCCCTCTGTCCTGTGAGCAATCCTATGGCCCCCAACAGGATACTTTTTCCGGCACCTGTCTCACCGGTAATGACAGAAAAACCACTGTGCCAATCAATATCCAGTTCCTTTATCAGTACGTAGTTACGTACACAGAGGTGGGTAAGCATATCTTCACTTTTTGAGTTTCTTCCAAGATTCGTTTTGTGAGGCATCAATAGCAAACAGGATATCGTATGCCTTCTCTTTTTCCTCTTTGGTTCCCTTTGTCTCAAAGATATTCAGAAGTTCTTCTCTCTTGTATTCTGTAAACAGCTGAGGCACTTGGCTCATGGTCTTGGCTTCGTGTGCCTGTTTCAGCAAATCCAGCCCTTCGGCAATGGCAGCTCTGGCACTATCGGGAGATGTGGCCATGCAGTCCAGCCCTTTCCTGTGGTATACATATTTAAACTGGCGCATGCATTCCATCGATCCGTCCAGGTAATCGTTGAGCAGACCAAAGCGGTTCTTGCTGTCTTCGAATGCTTTCCATCCAGGAAAGTCCAATGTCTGTCCTGCTTGCACTATCTGTTCTGCTGTTTGCAGGTAGGGAGTACCTCCCAGGGGTGCCATGGTATCCATATCCATGCCGATGATGACGTAGGCATAGTATGCCAGCAGAGCCACCAGATTGTTGTCAATGGTGTTGGCATTGTACTCCAGCTGGTCATGCTCTCTGAAGGTAAATGTAAACTGAGGGTCTTTCACAGCATAGGCTGTGGTGGTATACGAACTTCCATACACGGGGCGGTTGCTTGACAAGAGCAGGGAGCACGTGAAGGAATTGTCGGTATCGCTGTATGTGTTGACCGTAAGATTGAATGTACATTGTATCTTCTCGTTCTCACGAAACGTCAGTTCGGTCCATTTGTGATCATTCAGGAAGTCTGTCATGGCCTTTTGCAGGGCATCAAAGACATCTCCTTTGGTATTGGATACCTGGGCATGGTTGATGCTTACTCGTGCATTCAGCTCCTGAGCCTGCGTGAGGCCGAGCGTGAGGCCGAGCAGCCATGTAATGGTCAGCAGAGCGGTCCTTTTCTTTCTCATGATAACAATGTGCATATGCGGTTCACGATATCCTCTGCCACTTCCTTCTTGTCCTTCAAGGGGTATTCCGTTTTGCCTTGGGCATCTATGATGGTTACCTTGTTGGTGTCGTGCCGAAAGCCAGCTCCCTTGTCCTGCAGGCTGTTCATGACGATGAAGTCCAGATTTTTGCGCTTCAGCTTGTCTTTGGCGTGCGCTTCCTCATCGTTGGTCTCCAGGGCAAAGCCTATCATGATCTGACCATCTCTTTTCATTTTGCCCAAGCATTGAGCTATGTCATGTGTGGGTGATAAGTGCAACACCAGTTCCTCTCCCTCGCGTTTTATCTTGGTTCCTGCCACTTGTGTGGGGGTGAAATCGGCTACCGCAGCACACAGGATGGCTATGTCGGCCTGAGTGAAACGTTCGGTGGCAGCATGGAACATCTCTTGGGCACTCTCCACATTGGTCCGATGAACTGAGGGATGATGAATCTGCAGCGATACTGGACCGCTCACCAGTTCCACCTCGGCCCCTCTTCTGGCACATTCTTCTGCCAGGGCAAAGCCCATCTTTCCGCTGCTGTAATTGCCTATGAAGCGCACGGGGTCTATCTTCTCATAGGTTGGCCCGGCGGTGATAAGCACGCGCTTGCCTTTCAGCTCTTGGCTTTGGGAGAAATATTCATCCAGAGTGCGGACTATCTCTTCCGGCTCCTGCATGCGTCCCTTCCCTTCCAGTTTGCTTGCCAGGAAACCTGTGCCAGGCTCTATGATATGGTTGCCCCGCTTGCTGAGCAGCTGCAGGTTCTCCTGGGTGCTGGGATGTGCATACATATCCAAGTCCATGGCAGGAGCGATGAATACAGGTGCCTTCATGCTCAGATAAGTGGTGATGAGCATGTTGTCCGCCACTCCATGAGCCATCTTGCCTATGGTGCTTGCTGTGGCAGGTGCTATGAGCATGGCGTCGGCCCATAGTCCGAGGTCCACATGTGAGTTCCACGTACCATCCTGATGGTTGAAGAAATCGCAGATGACGGGTTTCTGGGTGAGTGTACTCAGGGTGATGGGAGTAATAAACTCTCTGCCAGCAGGGGTGATGACCACCTGCACTTCAGCGCCTTGCTTGATAAGTCCTCTGATGATGAGGCAAGCCTTGTAGGCGGCTATGCTGCCAGTTATGCCCAGAACGATATGTTTATTTCGAAGCATACTTCAGCCGGAGTTTGGTTATTACCTGCTTGGTGTTGAGAGTGAATTCACCTTGGATGATCCAACTGTAATAGCCGGGATCTCTGTGGAGAACTTCCTTCACCGTCTTCCCCTTGTATTTTCCGAAGTTTACCACTTCCCTGCCTTGCTCATCATACACGAAACGTCCGGCAAAGTCGATATTGCGGTTCATGGTAGAGAAATCAGCCAGGAAGTCTACATCGTTCTTCAGATCGTCAGGATACTTGTCCAGCTGTGCCTGCAATACTTCATAGGTGGCCTGTGTGTCGGCAAGTGCGCTGTGAGCATTCTCCAGGTCCTTGTCACAATAGAACTTGTATGCTGCCGCCAAGGTTCTCTTCTCCATCTTGTGGTAGATGTTCTGCACATCGATAGAGCGGCATTGGTTGAAGTCTATGTTGACCCCGGCTCTCATAAACTCTTCGGCCAGAAGGGGCACGTCGAAGCGGTTGCTGTTGAATCCGGCAATGTCACATCCTTCGAAGGCGGCGGCCAGCTGTGGTGCTATTTCTGCAAAGGTGGGGCAGTCCTTGACGTCCTCGTCCATGATGCCATGCACGCGGCTTGCCTCCTCAGGTATGGGTTTGCCTGGATTGATACGCATGGTGCGTGCTTCCTCATTTCCGTTGGGCTCCACTCTGATATAGCAGATTTCCACAATGCTGTCTTTGGAGATATCCAGGCCGGTGGTCTCCAGATCGAAGAATATGATAGGTCTTTTGAGATTCAGTTTCATCTGTTCTAAATAATCCTTAGATTACTTTCGTCATGTAATGCCACCACAGGTTATTCTCTCTTCATGGGCATCAGGAGCATCAGCACACTGTCGGTCTCATCTTGGATGGATGGGAAGATCAGACCTGGTCGGCTTACGTCGGCAGCCAGGTTGAGGGTGACGTTCTCGCAGTCCAGGATGCTGACAATCTCCAACAGGAAGTGGCAACTGAAGTTGACGCTGATGGGCTGCTGGGTATACTCACAGGTGATGTATTCCTCTGCGTTGGAACTGTAATCATCACTTGTTCCCTTGAGTGTAAGGTTGTTGTTGCCCAGCATGAGGGTAATCATGCCCGTGCTTTGGCTGCAGAAGATACTTATACGCTTCAGAGCACCTACCATTGAGAGCCTGTCCACTTCCACGGTATATGGGTTGTCGGTGGGTATCACACCATTGTAGTTGGGATATCTGGCTTCTATAAGGCGGAAGTGCATGGTGGAGTCAGAGGTCTCTATGGATGCTCTCTGCTTGTCAAAGGTCAGCTTGATGTCTTCCTCGTCCTTGGAAATCACAGCTTTCAGGATGGCAGCCACCTTCTTGTGTATGATGATGCCGGCACTGATTCCGCTCTGTACGGTGGTGTTGGTACTCTTCACCAGTTTGCGGCTGTCGGTACTGGCAAATATGATGCAGTCGGGATGGATGTCCAGATAGATACCATTCATGGCCAGGCGCACCTGGTCGTTGGCTGTGGCAAAGAGGCATCGGTTGATACCGTCAAGCAGAACCTGGGAGGGGAGAGTGATCTGAGTGCTATCGGGGGAAAGAGCAGGGGGAAGGGGGAATACCGAAGCATCCATGCCCGAAAGCGTGAAGGTACCGTTGCTATGACGGCCTATGATGGTCATGTTACTTGGATTGAAACCCAAGGAGATGGGTTGCTCTGCCAGTTCCTTGATGGAATCCATGATGGTCTTGGCATTGATACAGATCCGTGCATCACCATCGTGTTCAATCACGGGGACCTGTGTGATGAAGTATTTCTCACCATCAGAAGCTGTCAGAGTGATGTGTCCATCTTTGATATCAAAGAGAAAGCAGTCCAGGATGGGGAGAACGTTCTTGTTGGCCAGAACTTTGCTGGCATTTACCAGTCGGCTGTATAGCGCTGAACTTGAAACCTTGAAATTCATATCGTAATATTCTTTGTTTATTATAGGCAAAAATACTTCTTTTCCTTCAGTTGACAAAAAAATGGTGGCACAAATCATCATCCTCGGAAATTTTCAATACCTTTGTGAACGTTTTTAACCAATATTGCAATACATCATGGAAATAACAGGCAAGATTATACAGGTACTTGAGCCTCGTCGTGGAACATCAAGTCGTACGGGTAGCGAATGGGTATGCGGCCAGTATGTGCTGGAGACTGAAGACCAGTATCCCAAGAAGGTGTTCTTCGAAGTATTTGGCGAAGACCGTGTCACCAGTTTCAATATTCAGATGGGCGAGCGCCTTGAGGTTTCGTTAGATATCGATGCCCGAGAGTATAATGGACGTTGGTTCAATACCATTCGTGCTTTCCGAGTGAACCGTAACATTCAGCCTGCGCCTGCTTTTGGTGCAGCACCTCAGCCAGCAGCTCAGCCTCCTGTCTTCGGTGACTCTCCTGCTGCTCCTTCCGCACCCTTCAGTGCTCCAGAGATGGGTGGTGGCAACGCAGGTGGTGCTGACGACCTTCCCTTCTAAGGCTTATTTAATCTGACGGGGCTATCCTTTCTTCTCCCGAAGGGAAGCAGGGACAGACTCACACCCAAATATCAATATATCGGAAACTCTCCTTTCGGCAAGAAGAAAGGAGAGTTTTCTGTTGGTACGCTCAACGTCTGAAATCAGGGTTCAGTAGAAATTTCCTGGGGGATACAGTGCCCCGTGTGATGCATCTCTCCTCCCTGTTCTCTTATCCAGAATAGGACTGGCGATTTCGGTGTCTGTTTTGCCTGTCTCAGACGCAGTGCACTGCAACCGCTCCCGCAGTGCACTGCATCCGCCCTTGCAGTGCACTGCATCCGTCCTTGCAGTGCACTGCCTCTTTTCACCGCAAACGTTTGCATCCTTTCCCGCAAACGTTTGCAACCGCCATCGCAAACGTTTGCAACCGCCATCGTAAACGTTTGCGGTGAAAAGATGGTGAAAAGACGCCTTTTGTGGAATCCCTTTCCCCATGTTTTTATAGTGAGCCGTGTTTCCCCCTCTCATCCATTGCCTGTCTGTGGGTCAGATATCTGTTGCCACATTATAGGCATAGCAAACGGATTCCAGATGAAACAGGAATCCATGACACCAAGAGGGGAAAACGATAAGGAAACCTTTAAGACCGAGGATAGGGTATATCCATTGCGGTATGATGAGTGATGATGGGGTTAATAGCCCAGGTCTTTCACAATTTGGCTAATGCGCTCCATGGTGGTCAGTCGTGTGGGAACGAGTGGCAAGCGCAACACGTTTTCTATCATACCCATTTCGGAGAGCATGGCCTTGACGCCAGCGGGGTTACCATCCACAAAGAGTAGCTTGAAGAGTTCGGTAAACTTGTGGTGTATGGTGAGTGACGAACTGTATTCTCCTCTAAGAGCCAGACGCACCATCCTACTCACTTCGCTGGGAAGAGCATTGCCTATCACGCTGATGACTCCCACGGCTCCAAGGGTGATGAGGGGGAATGTGATGCCATCGTCTCCGCTGATGACGTCAAAGTTGGCAGGCTTGTTCTTGATGATGTCATCCATCTGGGTGATGTTTCCGCTGGCTTCCTTGATGGCTACGATATTCTCATTTTCGCGAGCCAGACGCAAGGTGGTTTCAGCGGTCATATTCACGCCCGTGCGTCCGGGTACGTTGTAGAGGACCACGTTGACGGGACTGGCTTGGGCTATGGCCGTAAAATGGCGATAGAGTCCTTCCTGAGAAGGCTTGTTGTAGAAGGGACATACACTCAGCACACCATCTATTCCCGTCCAGTCATTTTCCTGAAGTTCCTTCACGATACTGGCTGTGCAGTTGCCACCGCATCCCATCAGCAAGGGAACTCGTCCTGCCACCCTCTGCACCAGACGTTCTTTCAGCATGCGTTTTTCTTGGACAGTGAGTGTGGGTGTCTCGGCCGTGGTGCCCATAATACACAGATAGTCGGCGCCGCCTTTCAGTTGATATTCCACCAGTCTGTCCAGGGCTTCCCAATCTATGGAACCATCTGCCTTGAAGGGTGTAATAAGTGCTATTCCGAGTCCTTTGAATTTATTTTGTGCCATGTATGTGCTCTTTCTTTTCAGTCATGCAAAAGTACGACAAAACTTGTTCTTGACCAAAAAAAGGTTTCTCCCAATTCCGTTTCCCTTGTAATTTATTACTAAATTTGTGCTGCTTTCATCAATTTGTTACATGACAGGAACCCACGACAAGGAAGAAATTCTCAGTTTGAGAGAGGAACTTCACAGACATAATTATAACTACTATGTGCTCAATGCGCCAGTCATCTCCGATGAGGAGTTTGACATGAAGATGCATCGTCTGCAGGACTTGGAGCAGATGTATCCTGAGCTGGACGACCCTAACAGTCCTACCAGGCGTGTGGGGTCGGATCTCAACAATGAGTTTCAGACGGTACTTCACAAGCGCCCTATGCTCAGTTTGGCCAATACCTATAACCGTCAGGAGGTGGCTGAATTCTACCAGCGTGTGAGCGAGGGACTTCATGGCGCTCCCTTTGAGATATGCTGCGAACTGAAGTTTGATGGTCTCAGCATCAGCCTTCATTATGAGAGGGGACGTCTGGTGAGGGCTGTAACCCGTGGTGATGGGGTGCAGGGAGATGATGTGACAGAGAATGTGCGCACCATCCGTACCATTCCCCTCAGCCTGCCTGTTGGTGGAACTTATCCTGATGAGTTTGAGATAAGGGGCGAGGTACTCATGCCTTGGGCTTCCTTTGACCGACTCAACTCAGAGCGTGAGCGTGAGGGAGAGCCTCTCTTTGCCAATCCGCGCAATGCTGCCAGCGGTACGCTCAAGAGTAAAAACAGCAGCGTGGTGGCCCAGCGTGGGCTGGATGCCTACCTCTATTATCTGTTGGGAGATGGAGTCCCCGGTGACAGTCATTATGCCAATCTGCAGGCTGCTGCGGCTTGGGGATTTCAGATAAGCGCACAGATGCGGTTGGCACACACCCTGGAGGATATTTATGACTATATAGACTATTGGGATACAGAACGCAGGAATCTGCCTGTGGCCACAGACGGCATCGTGCTCAAGGTAAACTCCCTGGCGCAGCAGCGTGCCTTGGGTATGACGGCCAAGAGCCCCCGATGGGCTATTGCCTATAAGTTCAAGGCAGAGCAGGAGGAGACCATATTGCGCCAAGTGGTGTTTCAGGTGGGACGCACAGGCGCCGTCACTCCCGTTGCCAACATGGATCCTGTGCATCTGGCCGGTACGCAGGTACGCAGAGCCACTCTGCACAATGCCGATTTCATGGCACAGTTGCATCTGCATGTGGGTGATAGAGTGCTGGTGGAGAAGGGTGGGGAGATCATTCCAAAGATAGTGGACAATGTCACGCCAAATCATCCTGATGCCATTCCCTTTATCACACAATGCCCCGTTTGTGGGACTCCTTTGGTAAGATATGAGGGTGAGTCTGCTTATTATTGTCCCAATGAGAGTGGATGCCCACCACTTCTGTTGGGACGCATAGAGCATTTTATCAGCAGAAAGGCCATGAATATCAATTCGCTGGGACCTGAGACTGTGGATGCTCTTTATCGGACAGGACTTATTGCGGATGCCGCCGATCTGTATGATCTCACAGAGGAACAGCTGCTTACCATCGAGGGTGGCGGGTGTGAGATGGCACGCCGCATCATACAGAGCATAGATGAGAGCCGTTCTGTTCCTTTTGAGCGCGTACTCTTTGCCATAGGTATACGGTTTGTGGGTGAGATAGCTGCCAAGGCCTTAGCTCGTAACTTCGGCAGTATGGAGGCTGTGAGAAATGCTTCCCTGGAGAGTCTGCTCGCCATCAACGGCATCGGAGAGGTGATAGCCCGCAGTGTCATCACCTTCTTCCACGACGAGAAGAACTTGGCATATGTCCAACGTCTATGTCAGGCAGGACTGCAGATGCAATTATCCCAGCAGGAACAGCAGGTGCGAAGCGACACCTTGCAGGGACAGAGTGTGGTGGTAAGTGGTGTCTTCCGTCACCATAGCCGTGACGAATACAAAGCGCTTATCGAACAGCATGGAGGACGCAATGTGGGTAGTATAAGTGCCAAGACCTCATTCGTTCTGGCAGGAGAAAATATGGGTCCGGCCAAGCTGGAGAAAGCTTCTCGCCTGGGTATCAGAATACTCTCCGAGGAGGAATTCTTGTCCCTAATAGGCGAATGATTTCTTGGTGGAAAAGGAGTAAGAAGATTCTGTAGGGAAAAATGGGCTTCACCTTTTTCTGTAAAAACACGAACGCCCTCTTCCTAATATCTGTTGGTATATGTGGGAGAGGGCGTTTGCCGTGTTATGTAGGAGATTCGGAGCGAAGCCATTGCATGAGTTGCCGCTCTGTGGTCATCACATATCGGTACTGTTGTGCTCGGCTGGCGTTGTAGGTATTCTCTATATACTGAAGAACACTATCGGTAAGCCCCTTGCGCAGATTTTCCAGAGTATTCTCGGAGATGACCAAGACGTCGGTATCATCATCTATGTAAGGGTTGGCATATATTCCCCTGTTGCCCAGCAGCTGGTAGAACTCCTCCTGGGGAGTCTCTGTGTCGGGTGCCACATACAGTTCGTGTGTGTATAGAGGATTCATGCGGGCAGAGTAGTCCACCTGTCGGCTCAGGAAATGCTGAAGGGTAATGTGCAGATGCTTCTCGATGGCGAGTGGGGTGCGATACTGTTCCCATTCCCCTCTCTGTATCTGGTCCCAGTCTGTCTGCGTGAGTATCCTGGGGTGATAGCCATTGAAGGCAAGTGTCTGTAGATAGTCGGTCTGGTCCTGTGGTGCTCCATGGCCCAAGAGGACATAGTGCACGTTGCGACTTACCCGTGTGGAAGGCTTGTAGTCTGCTCCATGCTCGCGCAATTTGCGTTGCATGGTGGCATTGCTCTGGGTGAACGTACCTAGCATGCACACCACGCGACCTTCCAATGGGGAATGGCTGTCCTGATGGTCTTCTGCGAAGAGAGTCCCTTGGGTTACATTTGCCATGCCGTGTGACTTTGCAGAGATGGATTAGTCTTTCTTCTCACTCTTGCCTTTCTGGCATATGGTAATCTCATTCTTCACCTGTCCGCTGGTCAGGATGGCTTTCACCTCTCGAGGTTCTGTGCTGAGATTCTCTTCCATGCTGAGTGTAATCTTCTGCTTGCCTGGCTGTCCCGATGTCTTGTCTGCTGTTACCCAGGTGTTGTTGTCGTCGCTCTTGATTTCCAGAGTCCAGTTCTTGCGGGCTTTGAAACAGATGCTGTCCGTCTTCATATACGAACTGTCTGTCAGGGCAAAGGATACCTTGGTGGGTACATTGGAGTTCCCATAGTAACTCTTCACCTTGTAAGCAGGATAGGTTATATCTATGAATCCGAGCTGGACGTAGGTGGCTGCAGATTTGTAATAGGAGTGCAGTTCGATGTAGCCAAGACGTGTGCTGTCGGTGGTGTTCTCATCAAAGTTCACCTTGTTGCAAAGCGTATAGATGGCCATAGATTCCTTGACGGTTCCCGTTGTGTTCCCTTGTATATGAATCCAGCTGTGGGGTGTGAGCAGACTCCAGTCGTCAGTGGTGGTGAAGATAATGGAATCCTGTGTCTGGTCGGCAAACAGAGTACCGAAGTAAGGATAATCTACTGAAGCGGCATGGAAAGAGGTGTCCTTATTGCAGGATACCATGTGCATCATGACACTGGCCAGAAGAAGGGCCGAGGCTACTGATTTCTTGTTCATATACACTATATTGTTTTTTAATTATATATTTCAGACAAAGGTAGGCAATTTAGTATAGTCTGCCAAGGAAGGACCCTATTTCTTATGCCTTTTTAACTCAATTCGCCCTTGGGATGAGGCAGAGAAAGGCATCTAGGAGATATGTGGACAGCAATGGGGCAAACTCAGTCAGATGGGGTGACTGGCGGAGCTTTGTCCTGTATTTTGTGACAAGGTGAATTCGCCTTTGCAGAACTGTTCCGTGTCCACTCTCAGGAAACTACCCTGCGAACGGGTATAATGCATCAGTTGTTGGAAGATGACGTTATGTGACAGAAGATCAGGATTCCCCACCAAGGTTAACTGAAGTCGGGCGCGTGTCATGGCCACATTGAGTTTACGGTCTATCCATGCTCCCTCTTCCAGGAAGGTATTGTTGCTGAGGAAGGTGAGTTGCCACAGGTGCTGTATCGTAAATCCATAGATGATATAATCCCTCTGGCTGCCCTGGAAGCGCTCCACCGTGTCGATACTGATATTGTGCAGAGGGCTGATGCCATACTGGTCAATGGCATTGCGGATGGCAGATATCTGATTGCGGTATGGCACGATGACTCCAATGCTTTGCTCCACGTCAAACCTCTCTCCGCATAGGAGGTAGGCCTGATATACGATGGCGGCTATCATGCGGGCTTCCACGGAGTTGGTCTTAGGTGAGATGGACAGAGACGGTGGTTCTGAACAGACAAAAGCCATGCGATATGTGGAGAGCATCTGTGCTATGCCATTAGGGCTGGAGGATGCGGTGATACCTGCTGTCTGGTGAGGCAAGGGTACAGGCAATAGTTTATGAGCATAGAAAGCCTGACTGGGGAAGCTTGCTATCTCCTGGTGCATACGTCCCTGGCGAGTGAGCATGTACACGTATCGCGAGTCATAGCCATCAGGGGTACGAAAGCGGGAGAGTAATCTTTCAAAGAGAGAGAGGCGGCAGTCTGTGAGTCCTATGGCGTGCAGAAGTTCATCTCTCACCTGTGCTTCCTCTGCTGACTGTTGCACTACAGCCGGCAATTGCTTGTGGTCACCTATGAGCACCATCTTATCTATAGAGCACCGACCTTGCTTCTGCATGCTTAACAGACCTATGATATGAGGCTCCAGTATCTGTGAGGCTTCGTCCACGATGGCCAGATGGAAATGTTTCAGAGCAAACAGCCAGGGGGCTGAGTTGAGTGCAGCTGTGGTACCACAGAAGATTCTGCTCTCCATGATTATCTTCCTCACCTGTTGGGCATTCTTGCATTCCGCCACCTTGTTGGAGAGCAGTTGCTCACGGTGGAGTGGTGAACAGGACAGAGGCGAACCGATACGCAGGAAGCTGATGCCCTCCTCTTGCAGTTTGCCACACATCTCATCTACGGCACGGTTGGTGTAGGAAATCAGCAGGATATGAGTATCATCTTCCAGCAGTTGTTCCTTCACCAGGTTGAGCATTCCGAATGAAGTCTTGCCTGTTCCTGGTGGTCCTATGATGAGGAAGAGTTCGCGTGCCTGGTTGCAGCGTATGACCAGATTGTTGAATGCGCCATAATCACCCATGAGTGAAATGCTATTGTCGGTCACAGGTTCTCTTTCCGAGAGGAGCAGGGAACGTCTCTCTTGGGGTGCACACAGGAAGCGGTGCAATCCAGAGTAGAGATTGTCTATGGAGGAGTCGTAGAGGTCATGCTCGATGGCCCAGTATGTATGGCTACCTTTTGCAAACACTTTGGGGTCTGTCTGACCATTCCTTAGTGTCAGTCGGATACCTTCTGTACTGATATCTTCTATGCTGCCACGGATTACCATCTGTGCACATACGCGAGGTTCGGTATGTTCTTTATAAGGGTAAAGCAGTACGATGTCGCCACGGCGGAAGTTGGATGTGTCGGCAGACTGCTGTTGGGGGAAGCGTGCCATGAGTCCTGTCACCCCATCATCATCCTGTTGGAAATCATCCAGGATGAGTCCTTCGTAGATGTTTCCTGCAGCCCGTTTCTCCTCCAGGGATGAAAGCCATTTGGATGCAAACCCGGCATCCTCCTTGGTCTTGCTACCCACTTTGGAGAGCAAGCGTTCCTGGGCCAGGAATTGCATGAACCGCAGGAAGTAGGCCCGTTCCAGTGGGGAAGCCTGATGGATGGGTAGGAGCAGACGTTCCAGTTCGGGACGTACATATATATTCCACAGTATGCCGCCCACCTGTTTGCGGTTGAGTTTTTCGGGTGAGAGCGTAGAGAGGAAAGCATAGCCTTCCTGTGCGTGATGTATCTCACACCATGCCAGGAGATTTCTCATGCGTATGGCGCGCAACATCAGAGCCGGCATCTGTCCCACAGATACCAGTCCCTGCTGATAGCGTGAGTAGAGGAGCATGATGTGGGACAATTCTTCGGAATGCAGGTTGAATTCGTATGTGAGCAAGGCACGGTACAGCAGCAACTGCACCAGATGCTTTTCCTGCGGTTTGGGTACCTCGGGGTCATAGCTGGGAGAGGATGGTGGAACGAAGTCGCCCTTTCCCGACTTCTGCTCTATGATAATGGTCTGCTTCTTGTGTCTGTACAGGAAGTCCAAACGTCCCTGTATACCCAGCATGTCGCTGAAGAATGTGGGTTCCAATGTCACGTGTGCGCTGTTATAACGGGCAATGCTCTGTCTCAGGTCCTGTCCTATCAGTTTCCTGATGTTGGCCCGTTGTGCACGTGCTTTCTCATAGAAGGCTTCGGCTTGCTGTTGGCTTTGGAAGCCTTCGCAGGCCAACATCTCCAGCGCATTCATCTGGAAGTATCGTGTCATGCTTTGGGCAAAGGGTATATCTCTGTCATGCACCGTATCGTCCAGAAACTGCCCCGTGAGATTTCCCAAGTGGATATGTTCTGTGTTGGCCTGCGGTTTCAGACGATTGATGATACTTACGAAAGGAGATTCGGCATAGGTCTCAAAGCACGAGGCCACCGTGGTCACGTTCACCAAATAGTCGGGTTCGTAGATGATGAGTTCGGGCATGCACAGGCCGTCCTGCATGCGCACACGCACCAGATGGACTTGTGCCCCTGGCGAGAGTATCTGTTGCAGATAGCTCCAGTCACCCTCTCCATTGCGGGTCAGGAAGGTGTTGCGCTCGTCATAGCATATCTTCAGCAGCTGGGCATGTTGTTCCTCCTCGGCCTCTATGATATGTCCGTCCCACTTGCGCACGATACACCGTATCAGGTTCAGGTCATAAGCCTTCCATCGGTCTGTGGGAGCTTTTCGGGGGAAGAAAGCTTGCAGGCGGGCAGGTATAGCCGCTCCGCTGATGCTGAATATCAGCATAGTGGTTGCCTGTACATATTGAGGCAGATGCTTGCGTAAGAGGGTGGAAGAGGGCTCATGCTCGCTGCCCATGCTTCTCATGGCTTTTCGGGTGAAGTGCAGCAGAGAAGCCTGTTCGGCAGGGATGCCTCGTTGCTTGATGATGTAATCCAGTTTGGAGAAGAGTCCAGTGAATGTGATAGGCGTATGAGAAACATACTGCTCTATAACCTGTCGGAAGACTTCGTTGACAATGAGTACCCTCTCCCTTATTTCCAAATCTTCAGAAAGGCAGTCCTCCAGGCGGACGTAGAACTGACTGGGCTGGCATTCCTCGTAGGGATATCTGCTGACATGGGATTGTCCGTGTTCCATCATGTGGATATCAATACCATTCGATGTTGCTGCTATAGGAACTCTGTTTCTTCCATTTGAGAGCATCGGCAAGTGTGCCTGCCTTGCAAGCGAATGTAAAGTTGTAACTGGTGTAAGGTGAAATCACCATGCTACAGGACATCTGGAAACAATGGAGGTCTCGTGCGAGTGATGCTGTGGTCATACTCAGACGATGTGTGTTGAAGTCATAACCGGATGAGAAGTTTATGTTCCATCCTTCGGAGATGCGGATGTTGCCAGAGAAATTCAATGTGTGTGTGAGCTTGTAGGGATAGCGCATGCGTTTGTCATTGAAGCGTCCCTGTGTGTTCTCACGCAGGGTCACGCCATAACTCACGTTGAAACTCCATGGCAGAGAAAACTTCAGGTAACCGTCCTCGTCCACATCCCCGTTTCCTTCCGACTTGGCTCCGTTCTTGCCTTTCTTGCGGTCGGGGTCCACATTTTGCATGGTTGGGTCTGTCTCCTCTTCGTCATCCATCTCTTCGTCATCTTCTTCGTCTGTCAAGCCTGTCTTCCCTTTCTTTCCAAACAGTTTGCGGAAAGTCTCGTTGCTGAAGGAGTATGAGAAATTCTGGGATGTGCCTTGGAACCTTCCGAAGCGTCCTCTGGACCATTCGGTCTTCTCTCCCACATACACGCGGCCGTTGCTATCCTTCTCATAGGCGTAAGTGGCAAAGACGGCATTCATGGAGTATGTGTACTTCTTGGTGAGCTTGATGCGTGCACGTATGTTCAGATCACTCCATGGACGGCTCTTGGCAGCCATGTTGTAGCTGAGCGATCCGCCCAGTTCGTCGATGAGGCTTATCTTGCGATATCCTGTAGAGTCCTTGTCGGAGCGTACCTTCATCTCCACGTTGTTGGACACATCCAGCATCACGTTTCCTGTCTTGCCGCTGCCCACGGTTCCATACAGCATACCGCTGAAGGGCGAGTAGCTTACTGTGGACACGTTTCCGTCGGCATCGGTCTTCACGTAGGAATCATAGAAGCCATAGCGTGGCTGGCTGAAGTCAGGGGCATAGGTGAAACTCACCGTGGGGGTGAAGACGTGTCGGATGGCCTGAATCTTTTTTCCTCCGAACCATGGAAGAGGCTGATACATACCATATAGTTTGGTATTGGCACTCACCGACATGTTATAGTTATACACATTGTAGAATCCATATACCGTATCCCTGGCCACAGCCTGCTGACTGGTGTCCCATGATTGCATTATCTTGTGGGAGTACATGCGGTCAGTGAAGGAGAAGCTGGGAGTCACGTTGATATAGTTCAGTACCGAGAAGGATGCGCTGATGGGTACCTGATGACGCATTCCGTTGCGCCAGTCCTTGATGAGATTGCTGTGGAAGAGTTGGTCCTCCTTGGTGTTTATGCTATTGGCCAGGGTACCTGTGTAGCTCATGGCTATCTTCTCATACCATCGTTCACGTCCTGCGGCTTTTTTCCTCTTGAAGGGATTGAATCGGCTCTGCGAGATGTTCAGAGTGGGCAGAGTAAGTGAGACGCTGCTGTCTCGCATATTCTGGCTGAGGTTGAAGGTTCCGCTCAGGGTGAGTCCCACCTTGCTGAACGTCTTGCTGTAGGATACGCTGCTGGTGCGTGTGCTTTGGGTATAACTCTCGGGGTTATACATGCTGGTGAGATTGTTCCGCTCGTAGCTGCTCGTAGCAAAGTTGACACTGGCAGAGAAGGTCTGTGATGGATTGGCCTTGCTGTCCTGACGGTGGCTCCAGGTCACCTTAAAACTCTTGCTCACACTATAGTCAGGCATGTTCTTCTCGCCTTCCTTGGTGTTCTGGTAGCTGAAATAGAAGTTGCCGCTGTACCGGTATCTCTTCTTGTAATTGGTTTGTGCCGAGAGTCCCCATGAGCCTTTTGTGTAGAATTCGCCCAGCACCTTGAGGTCTATCTTGTCATTGATGGCAAAGTAGTAACCTCCGTCGCGAAGATAGAAGCCTCGGGTGGATTCATCACCATAGGTGGGCATGATAAATCCGCTTTGGTAACTGCTGCTGAAGGGAAAGAAGCCATAGGGTATGGCCAAGGGGAGCGGTACGTCACACACCACCAGATAAGCAGGACCGAAGATGACGTTCTTGCCCGGATGCATCTTGGCCCTTGTCAGACTCACGTAGAAATGAGGGTTTTTGGCATCGCAGGTGGTGTACTTGCCATTCTGTACGTACATGACTCCACTGCTGTCTCGCTTTCCGTCCTTGCTTTGCATGAACCCCTCGCCTTCCTGTGTGTAGACGTTTGAGATGAAGGCTTTCTGTGTCTTGAAATTGTAACTGATGCGGTCGGGCTCATATTCGTCTTCGCCTTGCTTGAAGAGGGGCTTTCCCTGTATGGCGCCTGTGCTGTCGGCGCGTCCCGAAGCATGTACCAGACTGCTGTCCAGACTGAGACTGATGTCGTCGGCTGTGAGTTGCAGGTTCTGGTAGTTGACCTGACTGCTTCCATAGAGATGTGCACGGGAGTTGGTGTAGTCAAATGTGATGGAGTCCTTGGCCGAATAGCTTACCGGTTCCTCCAGGCCCGACTTGCTTCGGCGCACGGTATCGTTCTGCAGCGAATCTCTTTTCGTGGTATCGGGCAGGATGGTGTATGCTCTCAGGGGAATGCTGTCGGCGGATGCCGGTACCTTCAGCGAATCATTCTCTGGTACTGGCAGGGGACGTGGGACCACCTTTCTGGCTGATACGGAATCCGCCTTTCCCAGCACGCTGTCGGGCAGGGGGGAGGTGTGGATAGTATCTGCAATGGGTGTCCCTGTCCATATGATACCTGCCACAGAGGCAGAAGCTATGGGGAGCAAGGCACACAGGGCGAAGGCTAAAGCCAGTATTCTAGTTTTCAAAATGAGCGTCTCAAAATAGAATGCAAAAGTACGAAATTCAGTTGAGAAAAGCCTTGCTTTAGACTCTGTTTTATGATTTTTTCAGGAGTGGGCATTGTATCAAGGGTTGGGTGTCAACCGAACATCTTGTTCCATTGCATCATCTTGTCCGTACATTCGGGACCGAATTTCCAAAGGCTGCGTATTGCTTCCTCCAGTGTTTTTTCGTGTTCGGGATGGCTCTTGCTGAAGAATTTATCGGCATAGCAGATGACTTGTTCTTCCATCGTCTGAGGGATGTAGTCGTCAACGGGCAGAGGCAGCCCCTGCTGCTCTATGGCTTGGCGGGTGATGCCTGTTCCCGTGTGTCGCTCTGCCACTCTGGCATGCCGAGGCAGTCCCTCCCCAAGCAGTATTTCTGCGCCTGCCAGTCCGTGGCAGATGTAGGGACGTGTACCAAAGCAATGGATGTTGGGAGCATCCACAGAGACAATGCCTATGTCATGCAATAGAGCCGCTTCCTGCAGAAAGGTCCTGTCCAGCTGAAGTTCGGGATGAGCATCAGCCACCTGGAGTGCTTTCCGCGCCACGTCTCTGCTATGCTGGAGCAGAAGTTGTTCCAGCGGAGCATTGCCTATGCAGTATCGGTGTATGATCTCTTCAGGGTTTATCATCCTGCAAGGGTATGTAATATGCGATTTTCTATAATGAATGGAACATCAGAAGTGGCTGGAACCGTCGAAGCAATGCGTGCAGACTTTACACTTGGGTAGTCCGATGGCTTTGATGAGCGTCTCTATGGTGTTGAACTTCAGCGAGGACAGATTGAGGCGTTTGCGTATCTCTTCCACCATGGCACAATACTCAGGCGAGTTGGTAGTGGCATAGCGGTCAAGCTTGGCACAGGAGTCACCTTCGATGTCCTTTATCACTTTGCGTGTGATGAGTTCCATATCGCTCTTCGAAGAGGTAAAGTTGATGTAGCGACAGCCATATACCAGTGGAGGACAGGCTATGCGCATGTGTACCTCTCGAGCTCCATAGTCATAGAGTATCTTCACATTGTCGCGCAACTGGGTACCGCGTACGATGGAGTCGTCGCAGAATAATAACCTTTTTCCCTGCAGCATGGCACGGTTGGGGATGAGTTTCATCTTGGCCACCAGGTCGCGCATCGACTGGTTGGAGGGGGTGAAACTTCGGGGCCAGGTGGGGGTGTATTTTGAGATGGCACGATGATAGGGGACTCCCTTGCCTTCGGCATATCCCAGGCTCATGCCCACGCCACTGTCGGGGATTCCGCAGCAGCAGTCTACCTCATGAGGGTCATTCTTGCCCATCTCAAAGCCACTTCGGAAACGTACTTCCTCCACGTTGCGTCCTTCGTAGCATGAGGTGGGGAATCCGTAATAAACCCACAGGAAGGAGCATATCTGCATTTCCTCGTTGGGCTTGCGTAGCTGGGTGATGCCGTCTGCTGTGATCTGTACGATTTCACCTGGGCCCAGGTAGCTGTGGATTTCGTAATCGAGATTGGGGAAACTGGTGGATTCGCTTGTTACCGCATAGGCATCGGGCTTGTGACCCACTACGATTGGGGTGCGGCCCAGTTTGTCGCGGGCTGCTATGATGCCTTCTTCGGTAAGCAAAAGCAGGGAGCAGGAACCTTCCACCTTGTTGTAAACATTCTCAATGCCTTCCACGATGGTCTTGCCCTGGATGATGAGCATGGCTATCAGTTCGGTGGGATTCGTGTTGCCTGAGGACAATTCTGCAAAGTGCATGCTCGCCTCCAGCAGTTCCTTCTCCAACGTGTCTATGTTGTTGATTTTTGCCACCGTCACAATGGCAAATTTGCCTAAATGAGAATTGAATACTATGGGCTGAGGGTCTGTATCACTGATGATGCCAATGCCTGAGTTGCCTGTGAACTTATCAAGCGAACTTTCAAACTTGGTTCGGAAATAGTTACTTTCAAGGTTGTGGATAGTGCGGTTGAACTTGCGTTCTTCTGCATCGTAGGTGACCATACCGCCACGACGCGTTCCCAAATGCGAATTGTAGTCTGTTCCGTAAAACAAATCCGTTATACAACTGGATTTCTTTATCGTGCCAAAAAAGCCTCCCATATGAAATATATTCTATGTTTGATTTGTCGCTTACTTCTTAATGAGACGCAAAATTATTGCCATTTTTCCAAACCAACAAAACTCGGCCTGTTTTTTTCCGATGAACCCTCTTCTTGCCTCACGTGTCAAGGGAAAAAGCAATCTGCCCTCTGTGCCGAAAATGGGCAGAAGGCAGATTGCTGTATGAAGCCAGTCTGCTCGGAATGAGGTAGGCTGCGAGCAGATAAGGGTACGATGCCTTACTCGGGCAGGTTGACCGAAATGGCCAATTCGTCCAACTGAGCTTGTTCTATGATGCCAGGAGCATCCAGCATCACATCGCGTCCGCTGTTGTTCTTGGGGAATGCTATGCAGTCGCGTATGCTATCGAGGCCGGCAAACAGGCTTACGAAGCGGTCCAGACCGTAGGCCAGACCTCCGTGTGGTGGTGCTCCGTACTTGAAGGCATTCATCAGGAATCCAAACTTATGCTGTGCTTGCTCGGGTGTGAAGCCCAGAATCTCAAAAATCTTCTGCTGCAACTTGGCATCGTGGATACGGATGCTGCCTCCACCCACTTCTACACCGTTGATAACCATATCGTAGGCATTGGCGCGTACGCTGGCTGGGTCGGTATCAAGCAGGGGTATATCCTCGGGCTTGGGAGAGGTGAAGGGATGGTGCATGGCCATGAGGCGCTGTTCCTCATCGCTCCATTCGTACATGGGGAAATCTATTACCCACAGGCAAGAGTACTTGTCCTTGTCTCTCAAGCCCATACGGCTACCCATCTCCAGACGCAGTTCACACAGCTGCTTGCGTACCTTCATGGCATCATCACCACATAGGATAAGGATGAGGTCACCAGGCTTGGCGTTCATGCAGTCGCGTAACTGTGCCAGGGTATCCTGAGTATAGAACTTGTCCACACTGCTCTTTACCGAACCGTCTTCCTGAACGCGTGCATATACCAGTCCTTTAGCACCCACCTGGGGACGCTTTACGAAGTCGGTCAGCTGGTCAAGCTGCTTGCGTGTGTATACTGCTTGTCCTTCGCAGCAAATGGCTCCGATATAAGCAGCCTCGTCAAAGACAACAAATCCTGCGGGGAAGATGGATTCCACGAGTTGGCGAGAAGCGTTGTCGGGCTGCTGGTTCTTGAGCTCCACGAATTGCATGCCAAAGCGTGTGTCGGGCTTGTCGCTTCCATAATACTTCATGGCATCAGCCCAGGTCATGCGTGGCAATTGCGGAATGTCAATGCCCTTGATGGTGTGGAAGAGATGGCGCGTCATGCCCTCAAATGTCTGCAGGATATCCTCCTGCTCCACAAAAGACATCTCGCAGTCTATCTGTGTAAACTCTGGCTGGCGGTCGGCACGCAGGTCCTCATCGCGGAAGCATTTTACAATCTGGAAATATCGGTCCATGCCCGATACCATGAGCAGCTGCTTGAGCGTCTGAGGGCTTTGGGGCAGAGCATAAAACTGTCCCTTGTTCATACGGCTGGGTACCACGAAATCACGTGCTCCCTCGGGTGTGCTGTTTACCAGTATGGGTGTCTCTATCTCCAGGAACCCCTGCTGGTCCAGATATCTGCGCACCTCGAATGCAAAACGGTGGCGCAACTCCAGGTTCTTACGCACGTTTGCCCTACGCAGGTCCAGATATCTGTACTTCATGCGCAGGTCATCACCTCCATCGGTGTTCTCTTCGATGGTGAATGGTGGAACAAGGCTTTCGTTGAGGATAATCAGTTCATCCACCAGGATTTCGATGTCTCCCGTGGGGATGTTGTGATTCTTGGAATGGCGTTCGATTACCTTTCCTGTAGCCTGCACCACGTATTCACGTCCCAAGTGGCCCGCCTTCAGTCTCAGATCCTCTGAAGCATCCTCATTGAAAGCTAACTGTGTGATGCCATATCTATCACGTAGGTCTACAAAGGTAAGTGCACCCAGATTATGGATGCTCTGTACCCATCCGGCGAGTGTTACCCTTTCGCCCAGGTTGGCAAGTCTGAGCTCACCACATGTCTTAGTTCTATACATTATTTATATATGTGTATTTTCCGTTTGCGGCCACCTCGCGCACCATCTGTCATGCTTGGCGTGGATGGCTTCATGGATATTCCCTGTGGGCTTAAAATCAGAAAAGGATGAACTTTCCTGAAAAAAGTCCATCCTCGTCTGCCTCTCAGCTTTCTGTACGCCCTCAGGGGCTCGAACCCTGGACCCATTGATTAAGAGTCAATTGCTCTACCAACTGAGCTAAGGACGCATGCAAAAACGTGGGGGTCTTATTCCCTCTTGTACGCCCTCAGGGGCTCGAACCCTGGACCCATTGATTAAGAGTCAATTGCTCTACCAACTGAGCTAAGGACGCATACTTTTTGTTTTTGCGCTTGCAAAGGTATTGACTTTTTCCGATACAGGCAAGACCTGCACGATATTTTTTACTTTTAGGGCTTCAATTCGTATAATTCCGAGGGTGATTTGCGCTTCAGAATGTCCATGGCGAAGTCTTTTCCAGGCACTATTCCATAACTGCGGCAAACGCTTTCCATCGTTTTGCGTGCCAGTTCGGGATGGTTGTTCTCCTCGCTCAGATGGCACAGCCATACGTGCTTGAGGCGCGGTGTGGCATGTTCGGCCAGGAGATGTGCCGACGTATTGTTGCTCAGATGTCCTTTGGGGCCCCTTATCCTACCTTTCAGATAGGCAGGGTAATTGCCCATCATGAGCATGTTCTCATCGTGGTTGGACTCCAGTACGATATAGTTGGCCAGGGACACCTGTTCCTCCAGGGTGGCTGTCACATGTCCCACATCGGTAAGCAGGCAGAAGGTCACGCCCCCCGCTTCCACTCTGTAACCCACACAGTCTGTGCTGTCATGTGGCACATCGAAGGCTGTGAGGCTGCATTCGCCCACTTGCACAGGCACATTCTTCTGAATGATACGTACATGCTCAGAATCTAATTTCCCATTGAGGCAGAAGTTTCTGTTGATGCCTTGATGTACCAGCTCGGTGGTATACACAGGTTTACCCAAGTCATTGGCCAGATAGCCGATGGCTTTTATATGGTCGGCGTGGTCATGTGTCACAAAGACCGCGTCTATATCTTCCAGAGCCACACCCACTCCTTTAAGATGCTTTTTCATGATTCGGGGGCTTATACCTGCATCGATAAGCAGACTGGTGGAACCTGCTTGCAGATAATAGCTGTTTCCGCTGCTACCCGAACCCAATGACATGAATTTAATCATTGAATTATTATTTTCAGTACAAAGGTACGGAAACAATAGCATACAGGCAAGTGATAGGGATGGCTTTTGCAGTTTAGGGGGCTGGCATCGGGCTGGCTCTATGATATTCGCAGCTGCTCTGAAGAGGGCTGGTGCCTGCTGCTGGGGTGATGTTCAGAAGGGCAGACCTACAGCAAAGTGGAGTGAGAAGTCACGTCCAAAGTTGGGGTGGATGATGGGGTAGTGCCTTTGACTGTCGCTGAAGGCAGGATTCACGGCTTTCATACCTCCATCCAGACGGAGGATAAAATAGTCAAAGTTGAGACGTACGCCCAGTCCATATGCTACGGCTATCTGACGCCAGAAGGTATCCAGTTTGAATTGTCCTCCAGGCTGGTCGGCATAGTTGCGCAGAGTCCATATGTTGCCTGCGTCCACAAACAGGGCTCCGTCCAGTTTCCAGAACAAGTGAGCACGATACTCAGCATTCAGGTCCAGTTTGAGATCGCCTGTCTGGTTGATGAAGTCTATGCGTCCATCGTTTCCGCGAAACGAACCAGGTCCCAGTTCTCTTACGCTCCATCCCCTCACGCTGTTGGCTCCACCGCTGAAGTAACGCTTTTCGTAAGGCAGAATGGTGGAGTTCCCGTAAGGGTATGCCACGCCTAGTCCGAAATGCAAAGCCAGGGAGTTTCGCTTGTCGAAGATGAAACTCTTGGAGTAATCAAAGTCGGCCTTCACATATTGCGCGTAGGCAATGTTGAAGAAGGTGTATTGTCCCATGGAATTGATGTTGGAGAGGCCTGCTTTAGATAGTCCATAAAGCAGGTTGCCCGAAGACTCCACTCCTATGCGCACTATGTAGCCATTGGTTCCGTAGTTGGTACGTCCGTCCCGGATGGAGCGGGAGTTATAGGTCATGTTATATCCCCACTTCATGATGAAGAGGTTCTCATAGTTGTAGCGCAGGATGGCATTCCTGTTCTCAGGGTCGTCCAAATAAAGTTCGCGGAACGTACTGCTTATCCAGGGCATAAACACATAATTGAGATCCAGGAGGTCCACTCTGTGCTGAAGTCGCTTTCCTGGTCTCGCCCATCGGTATTTCCATGCTGCTGTCACCACTCTGCGATGGAATTCGGGACGGTCCTGAGAGTCATACATCAGGCTCACCTCACTGGTGGCCACCACCTTTCTGCGGAAATCACGTGAGATAAAGGGCGCTCTGAAACCGGGAAATGTGAATCCTGTCTCGGCGCTGTATTCGATGTAGTTTTGGTCCTGATAACCACTCAGTCCCTTGATGGCCTCAAAGGCTCCACGCAGTTTGATGTTGAAGGTCTCTCCTCCGCGGAACACGTTTCGGTTCTGGTATGATGTGGAGAGGGCTGCTCCGAAGTCTCCGGCAGAATTGGTTCCCTCTACCTCTACGCTGAAGGAGTTTCGCTTGCCTCGTGTGAGCAGTATATCAGCATCCAGGGCTGTGCTGTCGGTGGCACTGGGATGGAGTCTGACGTTGGTGCTGAGCACACCTCCCAGGCGAATCATGTGGGCATAGGTCTCCTGCACATCCGATTCACGGTAGATCTGTCCTGGTTCCAGGCGAGATGTTTCCGTCAACACCTTATGGCGCAGAAAGGGTCTTCCGCTTTGGGTCGTATCTGCCAGGAAACTCACTTTGTTGATAGAGTATTGGCTATGCAGAATGGTATCCTGTGAGGCTGTAATGTGGTAGGGGAGAATCTTCATGCGCAGGTCCACCTGATGATGTCCGATGGTGGTGTCTGCTTCGAAACGGATGTAGTCCTTGTTGAACCGATAATAACCCTTGTTGGCCAGTGCGGAAGAGATTCTCCCGCGCTCTGCATCGAGCACATTCAGGTCGAAGTTCATGCCCTCGCTCAGGCTTGGCATGGCATTCTCTTCCTGCAGGCGTTGGCTGAGCATGGAGTCTTGGATGTCAACTTCCAGATGAGTCACCCTGTAGATATCACCTGGATGCACCTCATAACGCAGGCGCAGACGATTGTTCCGTATGCGCTCTTTGCGTATCACATGAGCATTCAGGTATCCCATTCCGCGTACGGCTTGCTCCATATTGTTGCATGTGCGCATGCTCTGAAGGGAGTCGTAGATGACAGGCGCTTCACCCAGCCGGCGCAGGAAACGGTTGAAGCGGCGTGTGCTGTCGGTTCCCGAAAGGCAATATACCGATAGGGGGACGGGGATGGCCGAAAACCATCGGCTGTTGGGGTGCTGGCGCACAAAGCCTTGCAGGGGTTGGGTGTTGAATCCGCTACTGTCGGCAGAGATGCTTACTCGCTCCAGAAGATAAGAACCTTCGGGGATAAAGCGGTTCACACTGCACGAGGCAGACATGAGGATGACTGCCACACAGATGAGTAGATGAAGAAATCTGCGCTTGGAATTCATTTCTGCAAAGGTAGTGCAAGACGGGCGTAATGCAAAACATTCCTACAAGACTTTTTCGCATCACGCAGCAATTTGTGGATGAGTATCTCTGTTTGCTTTTCACATCATTCTCTGCTCTCTATGGTACCGTCTGGCTTCCCTCGTCATCTTATCATGGACCGCAGAGACTTCTGTGAGGTGTTGGCTTCCCTGGCACACAGATATACGAAACTGACAGGAAATCTGATGACCGAATTGCGCTCTCGGGAGAGCCTCTTGTTGGCAGTCAGCACAAAAATCCCTACCTTTGCCCTTACACAACAAGGAAAGACAAACAAAGGGAAAAAAATGATCAGCAAGGCACGCATACGACTTATCCATGCACTTGAAATGCGCAAGCATCGCTTGCGAGAGGGATTGTTTGTGGCCGAAGGACCACGGCTGGTGGGCGAAATGCTTCGCTCTGTATCACCAGCGTATTTGGCAGCAACAGATGATTGGTTTGCGGAAAACAGACACCTTCTTTGCGGCAAACTGGCAACGGATGTGGTAAGCGAAAGTGAACTCAGGCAGGCCAGCTTGCTGCGCACACCTCAGCAGGTCCTGGCTCTGTTCCCACTGCCACAGTATGACCTGGATACTGCTTTGCCCCAGTATCAGCTTTGTCTGGCTCTGGATGGAGTTCAGGATCCAGGTAATATGGGCACCATCGTGCGTATAGCCGACTGGTTTGGCATCGGAGACATCATCTGCTCACATGAGACTGCCGATGTGTATAATCCCAAGTGTGTGCAGGCCACCATGGGTGCTCTGGCGCGAGTGCGGGTTCATTATACTGATTTGCCCCAGTACATCCGGCAGTCGGGAGCCCCCGTCTGGGGCACTTTGCTTGATGGAGAGAGTATTTATTCACAAGCACTGGGAGATCATGGCATTATTGTCATGGGCAACGAGGGCAATGGCATCTCTTCCCAAGTACGCTCGTTGGTTACCCATCGCCTGCTCATTCCCTCATGGCCTCCTGGAAGAATCACCACCGACAGTCTCAATGTGGCCATTGCCACCAGTATTGTCTGTGCTGAGTTTCGCAGAAGACAGCAATAGAAGCAGGAATACCAGTAGGCCATTGACCATCAGCAGTTCGTATCCAAACCGATAGGAAGTGTGTGTGCGCACGGCCCAATCCAATACGAAACAGATCATGGGTGACGTCACACATATCACTGGCACAAGACTGGAACGGGGCCTGCGCCGGGTGAGCATGCCAAAGGCAAAGAGTCCCAGCAGGGGACCATACGTGTATCCGCACACGGTATAGACGGCATCTATCACACTGCTGCTGCCCACGGCATCCACGATGATGATGACCATCAGCAGACAGCAGGCTATCCCGAAGTGGGATATTCTCCTGAACCATATACTGTCTGGCCTGCGGGCTAGGTCTACACAGAAGCAGGTGGTCAGACTGGTAAGTGCGGAATCGGCGCTGCTGAAGGCTGCCGCTACGATGCCCACCGTGAAACACGCCATGGCAGCCTGGCCAAGCAGACCGCTGGAACACAGCATGGGTAGCAGTTCGTCTCCTGCTTTGGGTACCGTAATGCCCATCTGCGTACACATGAGATACAGAATCCCGCCCAGCATGAGAAACAACAGATTGACAGGAAGATAGAAGATCCCGTTGATGCACATGTTCAGACGACTTTGCCTCAGAGTCTTGCAGGTGAGATTCTTCTGCATCATATCCTGGTCAAGTCCTGTCATCACTATGGGGATGAAGATTCCGCTCAGAAACTGTTTCCAGAAGTATTGTCTGCCCTGAGGGTCTCCAAAGTCGAATATCCTGCTCATGGGATCGGACCATACACGGCTGCAGGCTTCGCCCAGGGTGATTCCCATTCCCTGGCAAGCCTGTGTGATGATGAGAACCAGTGATACCAGCAGGACGGTGGTCTGCAGACAGTCAGTCCACACTATCGTCTTGATGCCGCTATACATGGTGTAAAGCCAGATGAGCAGGAGCACCAGACTGACCGTGGTGATGAAGTTCACCCCCATCCCGTCAAAGATGAAGCGCTGCAGGATGGTGCACACCAGGTAGAGACGTATGCTTGCACCTGCCAGTTTGCTCAGGAAGAAGAACGATGCTCCGGTGAGGTAACTTGACAGTCCGAGCCTTCTGTCCAGATAGGTGTAGATACTGGTCAGATTCATGCGGTAATAGATGGGCAACAGGAAACATGCCACAAACACGTAACCCAGGATGAAGCCCATACACGTCTGCAGGTAAGTAAACTGTGTACTGCCTACCATACCTGGTACACTCACAAAGGTGACTCCGCTGATGCTGGCTCCTATCATTCCATAGGCAACAGCCCACCAGGGCGACTGACGTCCTGCACGGAAGAAGGTCTCATTGTCACCCTTTCCTCCCACAAGGCGCCCCACAAGCAGGAGCAGCAGAAAATATGCCGCAGCCAAGGCGGCCAGTGTTGTTCCAGTCATAACGTTGAAATCCCCGAGGGTAGCCCCGGGGACTTGTTTTATTACTTCGTTTATCTGTCAGTTTATTCCATCTCCATTCCTTCGGCATCGCCCTCTTCATCCTCAGGCTTTGCTTCGGCTTCAGCGGCATAGCTGCTGTAGAAGGTGTCGTCCGTCTGCTCGTCCTGCTCGTCGTTGTTGCCCTCATTCTGGATATCGTCGTCAGTCATGGGGTTTCCGTCCTCGTCATATTGAGTTTCGGGCATCTCAAAACGAATCTTCTCCACGGGATCTTTCTTCTTGGCAAAGATAGCCTCAGTCCAGGTGCCACGTGGTATTTCCAGCACGTCATAGCCCAGAGCCACCTTCTTGGCCAGGGTACCATTGGGAGAATGGATGCGACTGGTGGGCAACTGAGTGGTGCTGATGTCAAATCCGCTCTCTATCACGTCTCTGATCTGCAGCGAGAGTGATTCCCAACCGCCACCAAAGTTACGCTCAAGCAATTCCAGCAGTAGGGGAGCCGTGATGTGACGTATGTTTTCATAACTGAGGTCCGAGATGCGTGATATCACCTTCCTGCGTATAGCCGCCACGCCGCGCTCGGGTTTGCAATGGCATATCTTTACCCAACCGCCATTCTCGTATTTCTGTACGTCTCGTGGGTCGTCGGCATTATAGTGTACCACATCAAAGGCCAGTCTGATGATGTTGAGCAACTTGTCCTCACTGCCCGAGAAATCCTCCTCTTTGCGGTCTCGCTCCCATAGGTTGCCTATCTGGTAGTCACTCAAGTCCCATACGTTGTTGGCATTCAAGTCCAGTATGGACTCCACCATGATGGGCTTTTTTCTTGCGTCGTTATTTTCGCTCATAATATATATATAATGTATGTAATGTAGAAGTTCTTCTGATGCTGGTCATTTTTCGGCGGCAAAGGTAATAAATATTCTCGCTTGTAAATGTTAAGAATACTTAAATGTTTTCGTCTTAAGACTTCTTCACAGCACGTGGATGCATGATGCAATACACAATCTTTGGGCATAAAAAGGAAAAAGTGTACCTTTGCAAGCACAAAAAAAGGACGTGTAAATATCATGCCTGCAGTACTCTATATCCATGGATTTGCCTCAGCCGGAAGTTCTGGGACAGCCATTCACATGCGCAATATGCTTTATCCACATGATGTGCAGGTCATCAGTCCCGACGTGCCCACCAGTCCTCTGCAGGCGCAGAAGATGCTGAAGCAGTTGGCACAGGAATTGTGCCCTCAGCTCATAGTGGCCACCAGCATGGGAGCTATGTATGCTGAGCAGATACATGGAGTGCCGCGCATCCTGGTCAATCCTTCTTTCCATATGGCCCGACTCCTTACCTTCCGAGGCATGGGACGAGTGGAGTTTCGCAACAAGAGAGAAGACGGTGCCAGGGACTTCAAGGTGGACAAGGAGATGATACAGGAATTCAAGCAGGTGGAGAAGGACTCCTTCCAGGGTATCACTCCTCAGGAAAAGGAGCTCGTGTGGGGTATCTTCGGCACTCAGGATAAGCTGGTCAACTGCCAGGCAGAATTCCGTAAGCATTACGGACCCATGCAAATGCGCCTCTTTGATGGAGGACATTATCTCAATGACCATGTTCTCAGCCGTGAGGTGATGCCTCTGGTCATGAATCTGTTGGGACTGTAAGAGCATCCCTTCAGGGAAGCATACTTGCCGAAACAGGATTCCGAGAGAATTCATTATTGAAACAGGAAATTTTATAGAAACACACACATAAGATATGTTTGAGAATCTGAGCGAACGCCTCGAAAGGTCGTTCAAGATCCTGAAAGGTGAAGGAAAAATCACCGAGATTAACGTTGCCGAGACACTCAAGGATGTGCGTAGGGCCCTCCTTGATGCCGATGTGAACTATAAGGTGGCCAAGACATTCACCGACACGGTAAAGCAGAAGGCACTGGGACAGAACGTGCTCACAGCCATCAAGCCACAGCAGCTGATGGTCAAGATAGTGCATGACGAACTGGCTCTGCTCATGGGAGGGGAGACCACCGACATGAGTCTCAAGGGACATCCTGCCATCATCCTTATGGCCGGACTCAATGGTGCCGGTAAGACCACCATGAGCGGAAAACTGGCCAAGATGCTCAAGGAGAAGAAGCAGATGAATCCTCTGCTGGCTGCCTGCGATACCTTCCGCCCTGCTGCCATGGAACAGTTGCGCGTACTGGGAGAGCAGATAGGCGTGCCTGTGCATATCGAAGCCGATGCCAAGGATCCCGTACCCGTGGCACTCAATGCCATTCAGGAGGCTAAAGCTAAGGGACACGACGTGCTCATCATAGACACCGCCGGACGGCAGGCTGTGGATGAAGAGCTCATGCAGCAGATCAAGCAGATCAAGGATGCTACCCAGCCTGGCGAAATACTCTTTGTGGTGGATGCCATGACTGGTCAGGATGCCGTGGTGGCTGCCAAGGAGTTCAATGACCGGCTGGACTATACGGGTGTGGTACTTACCAAACTGGACGGAGATACCCGAGGAGGTGCAGCCTTGAGTATCCGCTCAGTGGTCAACAAGCCCATCAAGTTTGTGGGAACAGGTGAGAAACTGGAGGCTATCGACCCCTTCCATCCCAGCCGTATGGCCGACCGTATCCTGGGCATGGGTGATATCGTTTCGCTGGTTGAACGTGCTCAGGAACAGTTCGATGAGGAGGAAGCAAAGCGCCTGCAGAGGAAGATACAGAAGAATCAGTTTGATTTCAACGATTTCTACAATCAGATACAGCAAATCAAGAAGATGGGTAATCTGAAGGACTTGGCAAGCATGATACCTGGAGTGGGCAAGGCCATCAAGGATGTGGATATCGACGACAATGCATTCAAGAGTATCGAAGCCATCATTCAGAGTATGACACCTGCCGAGCGTACCAAACCCGAACTGCTCAACACCAGCCGACGCAACCGTATCGCAAAGGGTTCGGGAACAAGCATACAGGAGGTCAACAGACTTATCAAACAGTTCGACCAGACTCGCAAGATGATGAAACTGGTGACCAACAACAGCAAGATGGCACAGATGGCACAAATGATGAAGGGCCGCATGCCTGGAATGTAACAACAGATTTTTATCAACAAGCGGAGACAATATATGGAACTCATTGACGGGAAAGCCACGGCTGCTGCCATCAAAGCTGAGATTAGGCAGGAGGTGGAGCAAAGACTGGCACAGGGAATGCGACGTCCTCATTTGGCGGCCATCCTGGTAGGACACGACGGAGGCAGCGAGACCTACGTCAAGAACAAGGTGCTGGCCTGTGAAGCCTGTGGATTTGAGAGCACACTCAAGAGATTTGAGGAGGATATCACCGAGCAACAACTTCTGGCCGAGATAGAATCCCTAAACAAGAACCCTGAGGTGGATGGCTTCATCGTGCAGCTGCCTCTTCCCAAGCATATCAGCGAACAGAAGGTCATCGAAGCCATCGACTACAGAAAGGATGTGGACGGATTCCATCCCATCAATGTGGGACGCATGGCCATAGGACTTCCTGCTTTCATCAGTGCCACACCACGAGGCATACTCGAACTGCTTCGCCGCTACCATGTCCCCACACAGGGACGCAAATGTGTCATCCTGGGACGTAGCAATATTGTGGGCAAACCCATGGCACAACTCATGATGCAGAAGTCCTATGGCGACAGTACCGTGACCGTATGCCATAGTCACTCGGCCAATCTGAAGGAAGAGTGCCTGCAGGCTGACATCATCATCGCTGCCATAGGCCGTCCGGGATTCCTTACGGCAGATATGGTAAAGCCAGGTGCAGCGGTGATTGACGTGGGTACCACACGTGTCCCCGATGCATCACGCAAGAGCGGATTCCGTCTATCGGGAGATGTTGACTTCGAGCGCGTGGCTCCTCTCTGTTCGTATATCTCACCCGTACCTGGTGGGGTAGGGCCCATGACCATCTGTATGCTCATGCTCAACACACTGGCCGCTGCCAAGCACGAATATTACGACTGATTCCCTTCCTGCCAGCCTCTCCTGCGAGGTGGCTTCGGTCAGAGGAAGGCAGGTATCATATCAGTGGCTCACATCTCTGTGGCAGATATACTCCTAAGAGGAAAATCCAACAAATGTGAGCAAAAAAATATGGCTTTTCTTGCACAGTCGGATTATTTGGCCTACCTTTGCACTCGCAATCACACAGGAGGGGATATTTCCTTCTATGGAAGAGCGCTTAGATGGTGACTATAGTTCAGTTGGTTAGAGCGTCAGATTGTGGTTCTGAATGTCGTGGGTTCGAGTCCCACTAGTCACCCTAAAGAAAGAGGCTGTATCGAATGAAACATAGCGATACAGCCTTTATTTTGGTATGCTCGGCATGAGTATGGTTCCAGCAGAATTTAGGGTCAGTAGAAAAACATGGAGGGAAGAGATTCCTAAATGAAGACGTATCGTCTATTTCCTGCACGTACTTGCGGGAACGGTTGCACGTACTTGCAAGGACGGATTGATGCTAAATGAAGGCTTTTCCCGCAAACGTTTGCGTCTGAGATGGGCATAACTGGTACAGAAATCATCAGCCCTATTCTGGATAAGAGAAAGGGAGGAAAGCCTCACCATACAGATTACTATAGTCCCCAGGAAATGTCTGCTGAACCCGTTTGGCTCATTAGAAAAACCATGGGGGAAGGGATTCTAAATGGGGCGCCTTTTCCCGCAAACGTTTGCGGGAGCGGTTTATAACGTTTGCATCCGCGGTTGCAAACGTTATCCTTGGCGGACGCATGTATTTGCGTTTAAAGTAGACCAAATAGGTCCTGGCGGATGCAGTGCACTGCGGGGGCGGTTGCAGTGCACTGCGTCTGAGATGGGTAAAACTGGCACCGAAATCGCCAG
>SAMEA3663036__coassemble_32_pt1 | contig 69643 bp, 40 predicted proteins | sample SAMEA3663036__metabat2_high_PE_022 | metagenome-assembled genome bin SAMEA3663036 (sample SAMEA3663036) | pig gut metagenome | biome: pig gut; feature: pig-associated habitat; material: faeces | place: France | collected 2012
ACCGCCCAATTATTCTACGTAACTCGCTGATTATCATTGTTCGCCATCTAATGGCGAACAAAAGTGATGAAGTCAGGACCGTTCCTGCAGTGCACTGCAACCGCCTCTGCAGTGTACTGCATCCGTCCTCGCAGTGCACTGCATCCTCCACGCTAATATTTGCAACCTTTCCCGCAAGTACGTGCAACCGTCCCCGCAAGTACGTGCATCCGTCCTTGCAAGTACGTGCGTCTGAGATAGGCTTCATTTAGGAATCTCCCCTCATGTTTTTCTACTGAGCCCACATCTGTGGCATGGATGCTTCCTCAGGTACGAATAAAAAAGGTGGGGCACTTGTTGTGTGCCCCACCGTGCGTTATCTGATAAACATTACATAATCTTCTTACCGACAAAACGGATATCAACCATTCAAATTAACCTAATGAAAATATATTAACCATATCCATATACGTGCATCACTGCACCTTTTCCTTAAAAATGTCTTCTTATACTGTTTCTCCTATCTGTGCTTCAGCTCATGGAACTTCGGCATTGGAGGATATTACCAAATGTCTTCAGGTGTTTCGGGGTTGTCATATACATCCTTCGAACAGAACTCCAGGTAGTCCATATAGAACTCTGTCTTGTCGGAGTCAAGCACAGATTTAATCTTCAGGTAATAAGTCTCCTTGGGATCCATCGTCTGTCTTACGATGATGTGGCGAACGTTTGCTCGGTCGTTGTAGCCGCGTTCTGTACCATCGTTGGAGTCGATAGCCTGTGAGCCCTTCATGTAACCATTGTTTCTCATGCGCTTGTCCACCTCGGCATCGTAGTCGTCATCACCTGTATCACGCTCCCAACCCGAGAATCGGTTGTCGGCACTTACGGTCAGGTCGATGGGGATACCAGCCACGGGAAGGTTGTTCAGGTTGTTTCCGAAATACATCTGTGCCACACCACGCTTGCCGGTAGCCAATACCTCATAACGCAGTTCGTAGGTGCCGCGCTTGGGTACGGGAGGCAGCTTGAATGTAATCTCATAACGTCCTACGGCCTTCATCTCGTCACGGTTCAGATTGCACCAGTCATCGTTCCATGCATTATAATATACGAACTTGGTCTGGTCGTTCTGCATCATGTTTTCAAAGTAGTTGTAGGTGGTAACCGTATTGGGGATATACACGTGCTTGTACCTTTCCTCGGTGGCTCTCTTCAGACGGATATCGTTGTTCATCGCCTCTGGCATCATGCTCATACCGTCAAAGCGGATACGCGTCTTCATGAGATTGTTTCTCGTCTCATCGTTATAAGAGAGGGGCGCATCGATGGGGTAGATGCATGCATTCTCTATGTCGTTGAGAATGGCCATGTCGGACTCCTTCATGATGCGGCAACCAACCTTGTCGGGATCGCAGTAGGTTTCCTCACCAGTGCCCTTGCGTGCCAGGTCTCTTTCGGGGAAGCGGTTGATGAACACACCGTTGCTCTGCTTGGACTCATAGAGTTTGAAGAGACGGCGAGGGCCCATGCTGGTGTAATATTCCATCACAGGGATGGTGAGTATGTAGGGATTGTTGATATTGTATTTATATTCATTGATGTGGAATACCAGGCGGTCGGGCTGTATGCGCATGGACAGCATGTGATAGGTAATCCACTGGTAGAGCAAGTTCTTCTCGGAGGTGTAATTCTCGTCAGTGACGAATTCGTCCTCCTTGGAATACTGGTCGTTGTCTATAATCCATTGGATGAGCTCCTGGAAGAGATTCTCTGAGTCGGGATCTATACCCTGGCTGCGCCAGAAATCATCGGTCTCGGCAAAGATGGTAAATCCATACAGCCTGTGCTTGGGAGCATAACCGATACTTCCCTCGGCAAAACCATGGCCCGTCATGTTCTCCAGATTAGGAATCCTGTTGGTGATGTAGAGCTTCTCGTACACTTCATCACGCACCTTAGAGAGTGTGTCCAGCAAACCGCAGGCTTTCAGCACGCGGAAGCAGGTGCGATATCCGTCCTTGCCTTTCTCCAGATAATCATTGATGTATTCTGTGCAGGTGACACCTGAGGGTGCTATGGTCTTCTCCATCTGATGTATGACACCATTGATGCATACGATATCACGCTGTGTCTCGCTGATGGGGCAGTCCATATTGATATAGATACTGTCGGGCCTGTTGGTGATGTAGTGGACCGACAGTTTCTTGTCGTTGAGACAGGACATGACGAACTCGGCCTTGTCCTCTGTGGGGAATTCGGCAGTGGTGTAAGGTTCTGTCTCCAGTCCTCCGTCAATGATGGAGTTGAAGACTATCACCTTGCGGATGGAGTCCAACTTAGTGCTGTCCGTAAAGGCATCCCAGGATGGATAGGGCAGTATGGTGGAGTCTTTCTCGCATAATTCCTCCAGATACTGCTGGATGGCCTCGTTGGAGGGTGCAAAGCAGGTGTAGTGACCACGTGCTGAGAGCAGGCTGGACACTTTCGTGTCACTGACGTCACTCACGTTTACCTTTTCCAGAAGGGAAACATATTCTGAATATGCTTCGTGTTTCTGCAGGTAGGAATACACCGTGTTGTACTTGAATACGTAACGTGCCGATGTATCTATGTTCTCTTTGCAGGAGGAGAAGACACAGAGCACCGCAATGGCGACGCCGCATAGTGAAAGCAGATGATGCTTGTATTTCATATTCTTTAGTTTTGTTTCAGTTTTCAGATAACGTTTCTGATTCGAGTAACGTTTCAGTTTGACGCATTTCGTTTCTGTTGAACACAAAATTATGCTATTTTCATAGAATGGCAAAGAATTCGGCAAATGTTTTTTCTCGTTTATCCCTCTTTTTTTTATCCGATCAGTGGTTTGTTTCATTATGGCGCTCCTGATGGTCATGCATATGAGACAGTGTGGGGAACTCACGGATGTCATCCCTAAGGGTGTCGTAGCTGGCATGCCTGCCCCCATGTGATAAGGTTTTTATCTATCTAAAAGTTGGGCATTCGGTCAAAAGACCGTATCTTTGCACTCAGAATCGGTTGCCCAGATGGTGGAATTGGTAGACACGAGGGACTTAAAATCCCTTGACCATTGCGGTCGTACGGGTTCGAGTCCCGTTCCGGGCACAGAAATGGGAACATGGCAGAGACGCTGTGTTCCCCTTCTTTTTGGTATCTCCTTCCTTTTCTCTTATCCAGAACAGGGTCCAGAAGAAAAACATGTCTCGCAGAATCCCCTCGCGCAACAGACCGGGCGCTCCAGGGCATCCTTGTCCGCTGATGTAATTTTGAAATGTCGGGATAGCAAAAGGTTAGCTTTGCCATTCCTCCCGAAAGTATTTCGAACAAACACTTTGCTGATAATTTGAAAACCCATAACTTTGTTTCTCAGATAAGATAATTCATTATTAAAAAGAAAAGCATTATGGCATTTTTAACTGACGAAAAACTGGTGATTGTTGGTGCTGCAGGCATGATTGGTTCAAACATGGTGCAGAGCGCACTCATGCTGAATCTCACTTCTAACATTTGTCTCTATGACGTATTCTCGCCCGAGGGTGTGGCCGAGGAAATGCGCCAGAGCGGATTCTGCGATGCTAACATTACTGCCACCACCGACGTGGCAGAGGCTTTCAAGGATGCAAAGTATATCATCTCCAGTGGCGGTGCTCCCCGTAAGGAAGGCATGACACGTGAGGACCTGCTCGCAGGCAACTGCAAGATTGCCGAAGATCTGGGCAAGAACATCAAGACCTACTGCCCCGATGTGAAGCATGTGGTAATCATCTTCAATCCTGCCGACCTGACAGGTCTGGTAACCCTGCTGTACAGCGGCTTGAAGCCCGGCCAGGTGACCACTCTGGCAGCTCTGGACAGCACTCGTTTGCAGAGCGCGTTGGCCAAGAAGTTCGGTGTGATGCAGAATCAGATTGTGGGTGCACATACCTTCGGAGGTCATGGCGAGCAGATGGCAGTGTTTGGAAGTGCCGTTAAGGTGGCAGGCCGACCCCTCACAGAAATCATCGGTACTCCTGAGTTCCCCGTGGAGGAGTGGGAGCAGATGAAGGTGGACGTTACCAAGGGTGGTGCTGCCATCATCAAGTTGCGTGGCCGCTCTTCATTCCAGAGCCCCTCTCTTCTCTCAGTGCAGATGATTGCCAGTGTGATGGGCGGAAAGAAATTCCCCTATCCTGCCGGCACCTATGTGCAGACCGAGAAGTACAACCATATCATGATGGCTATGGACACCACTCTGGACCAGAATGGATGCACATATACAGTGCCTCAGGGTACAGCCGAAGAGAATGCCAAGCTGGACGCTTCCTATGAGCACCTGTGCAAGATGCGTGACGAGCTGGTGACTCTCAACATTGTTCCTCCCATCAGCGAGTGGAGCAAGATTAATCCCAACCTGTAATCAGGCCAGTGAGATAAAACCTCCTCTTCGACCTGCAGGCCGATGGGCTGATGCAGGACATAGAGGAATCTTACATACAAGGGGCGATAATCTGTTTCACCCATCATAATAATAAAAGGAACGCGCGCGTGTGCGTTCCTTTTATATTATACGCGCGTATGAATACGTGTGCATGCCGAAGGGGTGTGCTTCTTGTGACAGAAGTCTCATGAGGGATTTGATGAAAACAACCAGAAAAGTTTTGTCGTCTCAAAAACTATGCGTAATTTTGCGCCGCATTTAGTGCAAGTAACAAAATATTAGTATTTTTAAATAAACAAAACAATGATTGTAGTACCTGTTAAAGAAGGTGAGAACATTGAGAGAGCTCTGAAGAAGTTTAAGCGTAAGTTTGAGAAGACTGGTGTGGTGAAGGAACTTCGCGCACGTCAGCAGTTCGACAAGCCCTCAGTGCTGAAGCGTCTCGCCAAGGAGCGTGCCGTGTATGTGCAGAAGTTGCACAGAGTGGAAGATTAATTTTTCCCAAAAAGCGTGCCTTCCCCTTGGGGGTGCGAAAAAAATGTCCTAACTTCGCCTTTGTAAAGATACGAAGATGTGGATAGAATCCTTTGTTGACTACCTCAGGTATGAACGGAACCTCTCCGAGCATACCATCATTGGGTACGAGGCCGACTTGAAAGAGTTCGAGCGGTTTTACAAGGGATTGGACAGTGAACTTGATTGGAGCAACATTGAAGCAGATGTGGTTCGCCAATGGGAAGTCTCTATCATGGAGCGAGGCAATAAGGCAAGCAGTGTGGGCAGGCGCCTGAGCGCCCTTCGCACATTCTACCGCTTCCTTATGAGACGCAAGATGGTGAGCAAGGATCCTGCCCATCTGGTGCGTGCGCCGAAGAAGGAACAAGTCCTCCCAGGTTATATCCGCGAGGAGGAAATGAACAGATTGCTTGACGGCGACTATTTCGAAGATTCCTTCCGGGGAGTGCGCGACAGAGCCATGATACTCATGTTTTACACCACCGGCGTTCGTCTCTCCGAGCTGACAAACATGCGCTTGTCGGATTTTGATGTCGGGCAAATGCAGCTCAAGGTGACAGGCAAGAGGAACAAACAGCGCCTCATACCTTTCGGCACGGAACTGAGTGAGTGTATGCAGGAATATCTGGAGCAGAGGCGAGTGTTCTGTTCTCAGAATCATTTCGTCACAGAGTTTTTCTTCTTGGACGAACGTAAAGGAGGCCGGATGGATTCCGTGAATGTGAGAGAGTTGGTGAAGAAGTATCTCTCCCTCGTCACAACGCAAAAGAAGAGAACTCCGCATGTGCTGCGGCACAGTTTTGCTACATCCATGCTGAATCATCATGCCGATCTGCAGTCTGTCAAGGAACTCCTTGGGCATGAGAAACTGTCCACCACAGAGGTGTACACACACACCTCCTTCGAAGAACTCAAAGAAGAGTACATGCACGCTCATCCAAGAGCCAAGTGAAACTTTTATAAAAAGGAGGAGATTATGGACATTAAGATTCAGGCAATTCATTTTGATGCCACGGAGAAGCTGAACCAGTTCATCGAGAAGAAGGTGAGTAAGTTGGAAAAGTTTGGTGGCGAAACAGGAAAGGTAGAGGTGTCATTGAAGGTCGTAAAACCTGAGACTGCCATGAACAAGGAAGTGGCCATAAAGCTACAGGCAGCAGGAACAGCATTGTTCGCTCAGGAGGTATGCGACACTTTTGAAGAAGCAACAATGAAGACGGTGGATTCACTGGTTCGCCAGTTGTCCAAAAGCAAGGATAAACAGAAAAATCGCTAAAAAAGCGAAGAAAGTTTTGGTAGTTCAAAAATAATGCCTAATTTTGCAGCCGTTTAGTCGTGACGGCTATGCTGAACGGCTGCGACTGCCTCTTTAGCTCAGTTGGCCAGAGCACGTGATTTGTAATCTCGGGGTCGTTGGTTCGAATCCGACAAGAGGCTCCTCCGCCATGCGAGGTGAAGGAATACAGACAGGTTGAGGAAAATAACAAAACTATAAGGGTGGTTACCAGAGTGGCCAAATGGGGCAGACTGTAAATCTGCTGGCTTACGCCTTCGGTGGTTCGAATCCATCACCACCCACATCTTTTTTCAAATATGCGGAAGTAGCTCAGTCGATAGAGCACTAGCCTTCCAAGCTGGGGGTCGCGGGTTTGAGCCCCGTCTTCCGCTCTCTGAAAGAGATATGATAAAATGAACGTTGCTGCTTTAGCTCAGTGGTAGAGCGCATCCTTGGTAAGGATGAGGTCCCGAGTTCAACTCTCGGAAGCAGCTCACACGATTCGAAGTTAATTTTTGACTAAACACTATTTATAAAAATAATAAAACGCTATGGCAAAAGAAAAGTTCGAACGTACCAAACCGCACGTAAACATTGGTACTATCGGTCACGTTGACCACGGTAAGACTACTCTTACTGCTGCCATCTCTAAGGTTCTTCATGACAAGGGCTTTGGCTCAGAGGAAATCAAGTCTTTCGACCAGATTGATAATGCTCCCGAGGAGAAGGAGCGTGGTATCACCATCAACACCGCTCACATCGAGTATGAGACCGCTAAGCGTCACTATGCACATGTGGACTGCCCAGGTCATGCCGACTATGTGAAGAACATGGTTACTGGTGCTGCTCAGATGGACGGTGCTATCATCGTAGTTGCTGCCACTGACGGTCCTATGCCTCAGACCCGTGAGCACATCCTGCTGGCTCGTCAGGTGAACGTTCCCCGTCTGGTTGTCTTCCTGAACAAGTGTGATATGGTTGACGACGAGGAAATGCTCGAGCTCGTTGAGATGGAGATGGTTGAGCTGTTGACATCTTATGACTTCGAAGAGGATACTCCTATCATCCGCGGTTCTGCACTGGGTGCTCTGAATGGTGTACCCGAGTGGGAAGACAAGGTAATGGCCTTGATGGATGCATGTGATACATGGATTCAGGAGCCCGTTCGCGATATCGATAAGCCCTTCCTGATGCCCGTTGAGGACGTGTTCTCTATCACAGGTCGTGGTACTGTGGCTACTGGCCGTATCGAGACTGGTGTAGTGAAGGTAGGTGATGAGGTTCAGATCCTGGGTCTGGGTGAGGACAAGAAGTCTGTCATCACAGGTGTGGAGATGTTCCGTAAGATCCTGGACGAAGGTGAAGCAGGTGATAACGTAGGTCTGCTGCTCCGCGGTATTGACAAGCAGGATGTTAAGCGTGGTATGGTAATTACCCATCCCGGAGTAATCACTCCTCACAAGGGCTTCAAGGCATCTATCTATGTGCTGAAGAAGGAAGAGGGTGGCCGTCACACTCCATTCGGTAATAAGTATCGTCCTCAGTTCTATCTGCGTACTATGGACTGCACCGGTGAGATTCATCTGCCCGAAGGCATCGAGATGGTTATGCCCGGTGATAACGTAGAGATTAAGGTTGAGTTGATTTACGCAGTGGCTCTGAATGTAGGTCTGCGCTTCGCTATTCGTGAGGGTGGTCGCACCGTAGGTTCTGGTCAGATCACTGAGGTATTCGACTAATCTAGAGATTTCTTGAAATAAGAAGAATATCAGATAGAGAGTCCTCTCTCATTGGTGGAGGGGACTCTTCTTTACGGGAATAGCTCAGTTGGTAGAGCACTGGTCTCCAAAACCAGGTGTCGGGAGTTCGAGCCTCTCTTCCCGTGCCATAAAGAAAATATTATGTTTGAGAGAATTAAAACATATTGCAAGGATTCATACGAAGAACTTGTACATAAGACCTCATGGCCAACTCGTTCTGAACTTATGGGCAGTGCGGTTGTAGTTTTAACAGCTTCCCTATGCATCGCACTGGTCGTATTTGTCATGGACTTCGTTTTCCAGAAGGGCATGGAGTTCGTCTATGGTATTTTGCGCTAATCCTCCTGTAAGAGTATGGCTGAAACTGGAATGAAATGGTACGTGATGCGTGCCATCAGTGGAAAGGAAGGCAAAGTAAAGGAATACGTGGATGCGATGCTTCACCAAGGTGGAGCATTTGCTGAACATGTATCCCAAGTACTTATACCTACAGAGAAGGTGGTTACGGTTGCCAATGGCAAGCGTAAGGTAAAAGAGAAGAACCGTTACAGCGGTTATGTTTTCGTTGAAGCCGAACTCGTTGGCGAGGTACAGGCTACACTGCGTAACATTCCCGATGTGCTGGGCTTCCTGAGCGATACCAAAAGCAGTACCACTCCCATGCCCCTGCGTCCTGCTGAAGTAAAGCAGATGCTGGGAACCATCGACGAGATTGCAGAGATTCCCGAAGATGTAGCCATACCCTTCGTGGTAGGCGAAAGCGTAAAGGTGACCGATGGTCCCTTTAGCGGTTTTGATGCAATCATCGAAGAAGTGATCAGTGACAAGAAGAAACTGAAGGTGATGGTCAAGATCTTTGGGCGTAAAACCCCACTTGATTTAGGTTTTATGCAAGTAGAGAAGCAGTAAGATGTGTTGTGTTACGCTCATCGGATGCTGATCAGATAATTAAATAATTAGAAACAACAATGGCTAAAGAAGTTGCTGGATTAATCAAATTGCAGATTAAGGGCGGCGCTGCGAATCCATCTCCCCCAGTGGGTCCTGCTCTTGGTTCCAAGGGCATCAACATCATGGATTTCTGCAAGGCCTTCAATGCCAGAACACAGGATCGTGCCGGTAAGGTGCTCCCTGTGGTCATCACTTACTACACAGACAAGTCTTATGATTTCATCGTAAAGACTCCTCCTGTGGCTGTACAGTTGATGGAGGCAGCGAAGATTAAGAGTGGTTCTGCAGAGCCTAACCGTAAAAAGGTTGCCGAGATTACTTGGGAGCAGGTGAGAACAATTGCCCAAGATAAGATGCCAGATTTGAACTGCTTCACTGTAGAGTCTGCCATGACTTTGGTTGCAGGTACAGCCAGAAGTATGGGCATCACCGTCAAAGGTGAATTCCCTGGAAAATAATTTAAACTTCAATTAAGATGAGTAAACTGACAAAGAACCAGAAGTTGGTAGCTGACAAGATTGAAGCAGGGAAGGCATATACTCTGAAAGAGGCATCTGCTTTGGTGAAGGAAATTACCACCACCAAGTTTGATGCATCTGTGGACATTGATGTGCGTCTGGGTGTTGACCCCAGAAAGGCTAATCAGATGGTACGTGGTGTCGTATCTCTGCCTAACGGCACTGGTAAGGTGACACGCGTGCTCTGCCTTTGCACACCTGATGCTGAAACTGCTGCCAAGGAGGCAGGTGCAGACTATGTTGGTCTCGATGAATACATTGAGAAGATCAAGGGCGGTTGGACAGATGTGGATGTAATCATCACTATGCCCTCCATCATGGGTAAGATTGGTGCCTTGGGTCGCGTACTCGGTCCTCGTGGCTTGATGCCTAACCCCAAGAGCGGTACCGTTACCATGGATGTAGCTAAAGCCGTACGTGAGGTTAAGCAAGGTAAGATAGACTTCAAGGTGGATAAGTCTGGTATTGTGCACACTTCCATCGGCAAGGTATCCTTTACCGCCGATCAGATTGCACAGAACGCTAAGGAGTTCATCCAGACTATTATCAAGTTGAAGCCTTCTGCTGCAAAGGGCACGTATGTGAAGAGCATTTATCTTTCTAGTACAATGAGTCGCGGAATCAAGGTCGATCCTAAGGCTACTGAGGAAATCTAAATTCAAGCAAAATCATGAGAAAGGAAGATAAAGGTGCGATAATTGCACAACTTGGTGAGTTGTTGAACGAGTATCCTCATTTCTACCTCGTAGATGTTGAGGGAATGGATGCTGCAGCAACAACTGCACTTCGCAGACAGTGCTTCGATAAGGAACTCAAAATGGTGGTTGTCAAGAACACACTGTTTGAGAAAGCTCTTGAGGCAAAAAGCGAAGAGTTTGATGTACTGAAGAGTGTGCTGAAGGGTACCACTGCTATTCTCTTCACACAAGTAGCTAATGCTCCCGCAAAGTTGATCAAGGAGTATAAGTCCAAGAAGGCTGAAAAGCCCAGTTTGAAGGCTGCTTATGCCGAGGAGGGTATCTACGTAGGTGCTGATCAATTGGATGTTCTCTGTTCTATCAAGAGCAAGAACGAGGTTATTGCTGAGATTGTGTCTTTGCTGCAGTCTCCGGCCAAGAATGTTCTGTCTGCTTTGCAGTCTGGACAGAATACAATTCATGGAGTTCTGAAAACTCTTGGAGAGAAGGGTGAATAATCTGACTCCCCGTAAGTAACAAACAAAGTAACAATAATAAAAGTAGAAATAAAAATGGCAGATTTGAAAGCTATTGCTGAAGAGTTGGTAAACTTGACAGTGAAAGAAGTTAATGAGTTGGCAACCATCCTGAAGGATGAGTATGGTATCGAGCCCGCAGCAGCTGCTGTAGCTGTTGCTGCTCCTGGTGCAGCTGGTGCAGCTGGTGCAGCTGAGGAGGAGAAGACAAACTTCGACGTTGTTCTGAAGAGCGCAGGTGCTGCTAAGCTTCAGGTTGTGAAGGCTGTCAAGGAGGCTTGTGGTCTCGGTCTGAAGGAGGCTAAGGATCTCGTTGACGGTGCTCCCAGCACTCTGAAGGAAGGTTTGGCAAAGGCTGATGCCGAGGCTCTGAAGAAGACCCTCGAAGAGGCTGGCGCTGAGATTGAATTGAAGTAATCAATCCTGTCAAAACAGGTATAGGTAAAGGATCCTCTGGTAGAGGGTTCTTTGCCTTTTTGTGTCTGTATCCTTTCACGAGTCTTTTCAAAACAACTTTAGATGGCTAAATTAGTTAACCAAAGAGTTAATTTCGCTTCCGTAAAGAGTCCGATGCCTTATCCGGATTTCCTGGAAGTGCAGTTGAAGTCTTTCAAGGACTTCTTGCAGTTGGACACACCACCAGAACTGCGCAAGAACGATGGCTTGTATAAGGTGTTCTCGGAGAATTTCCCGATTGCCGATACACGTAACAATTTCGTTCTGGAATTTCTGGATTATTATATCGACCCACCTCGCTACTCCATTGAGGAATGCTTGGAGAGAGGTCTCACTTACAGTGTGCCTTTGAAGGCAAAACTGAAATTGTTCTGCACCGACCCTGATCATGAGGATTTTGATACGGTCATTCAGGATGTTTTCCTGGGCCCCATTCCTTACATGACCAGCAATGGTACATTTGTCATCAATGGTGCAGAACGTGTTGTGGTGTCTCAGCTGCATCGTTCACCTGGCGTGTTCTTTGGCAGCAGTGTTCATGCTAACGGAACACAATTGTATTCTGCCAGAATCATACCTTTCAAGGGTAGCTGGATAGAGTTCGCTACTGACATCAACAATGTGATGTATGCTTACATCGACCGTAAGAAAAAGTTGCCAGTGACCACCCTTCTCCGTGCCATCGGATTCGAGACGGATAAGGATATTCTGGAAATCTTCGGACTTGCAGAGGAAATCAAGGTTACCCGTGACCGTCTGAAGAAGAATGCCGGTCGTAAACTGGCAGCCAGGGTGCTGAAGAGTTGGGTAGAGGACTTCGTGGATGAGGATACCGGTGAAGTGGTTTCTATTGAGCGCAATGAAGTGGTTCTCGACCGTGAGTCCATCATCGATGACGATGCCATTGAGTTGATTCTGAACAGCAACGTGCCCACGATATTGCTTCATAAGGACTCTGCTCAGGAAGATGGACGTTCTTCGGACTATTCCACCATCTTCGACACTCTGCAGAAGGATATTACCAACAGCGAGAAGGAAGCTGTGCTCTTTATCTACAGACAGTTGAGAAATGCAGATCCTGCCGATGATGCAAGTGCACGTGAGGTAATCAATAATCTGTTCTTCAGTGATAAGCGTTATGACTTGGGTGAAGTAGGTCGTTACCGTATCAACCACAAGTTGAACCTCCATACAGATATGGATGTACGTGTGCTTACCAAGGAAGATATCATCGAGATTATCAAGTATCTCATTGAACTTGTCAACTCCAATGCCAAGGTGGATGATATCGACCATTTGAGTAATCGCCGTGTCCGTACCGTAGGAGAGCAGTTAAGCAATCAGTTTGCTGTAGGTCTGGCTCGTATGGGACGCACCATTCGCGAGCGCATGAATGTTCGTGACAATGAGGTGTTCACTCCCACCGATTTGATTAATGCCAAGACCATAAGCAGTGTTATCAATACCTTCTTTGGAACCAATGCTCTGAGCCAGTTCATGGATCAGACCAATCCTTTGGCAGAAGTTACCCATAAGCGTCGTCTCTCTGCCCTCGGACCTGGTGGTCTGTCGCGTGAGCGTGCCGGCTTTGAGGTCCGTGACGTTCATTATACCCATTATGGCCGTCTCTGTCCCATTGAGTCTCCTGAAGGTCCCAACATCGGACTTATCTCCTCACTGTGTGTGTTTGCCAAGATTAACGATCTGGGATTCATCGAGACACCCTACAGAAAGGTTAACGATGGTGTGGTAGACTTGTCGGAGAATGGTGTTCAGTACATGACTGCCGAAGAAGAGGAAGGCAAGATTATCGGTCAGGGTAATGCTCCTCTCAATGATGATGGTACATTCATCCGCACCAAGGTGAAATGTCGTGAGGACGATGATTATCCTGTGGTTCCTCCCTCCGAGGTGGATTACATGGACGTTGCGCCTCAGCAGATTGCATCCATAGCTGCAGCCTTGATTCCCTTCCTGGAGCACGATGATGCCCACCGTGCATTGATGGGATCAAACATGATGCGCCAGGCTGTGCCTCTGATGCGTACCGAAGCTCCCATTGTAGGTACAGGTATCGAGCGTCAACTCTGTGAAGATTCTCGTACGATGATCACCGCAGAGGGTGATGGTGTGGTGGAATATGTAGATGCTACCACTATCCGTATCCTGTATGACCGCACTGAGGAAGAAGAGTTTGTTAGCTTTGAGCCAGCCCTCAAGGAGTATCGCATTCCCAAATTCCGTCGTACCAACCAGAGTATGACCATTGACCTTCGTCCTATTTGCAGTAAGGGCGAGAGGGTTGTGAAGGGACAGATTCTCACTGAAGGTTATTCTACCCAAGACGGAGAATTGGCATTGGGTAAGAACCTGCTCGTTGCTTACATGCCTTGGAAGGGTTACAACTATGAGGATGCTATCGTGCTCAACGAGCGTGTGGTGCGTGAAGATATTCTCACAAGTGTACATGTAGAGGAATTCTCTTTGGAGGTGCGTGAGACTAAGCGCGGAATGGAAGAGCTGACCTCGGATATCCCCAACGTAAGTGAAGATGCCACCAAGGACCTGGACGAGAACGGAATCATTCGCATCGGTGCTCGTGTTGCTCCCGGTGATATCATGATAGGTAAGATTACCCCCAAGGGAGAGAGCGATCCCAGTCCGGAAGAGAAGTTGCTTCGTGCCATCTTCGGTGACAAGGCCGGTGATGTCAAGGATGCTTCTCTGAAGGCAAGTCCCTCACTGAATGGTGTTGTCATAGACAAGAAACTTTTCTCAAAGGCTGTGAAGACCCGTGCTGCCAAGCAGCAGGATAAGCCCCGTTTGGCAGCTATCGATGAGGAGTTCAACGATAAGGTGGAGGACCTGAAGGCTATTCTCGTGGATAAGCTTATCGAACTCACTAAGGATAAGAAGAGCCAGGGCGTGAAGGACTATCTGGGTGCCGACTTGATAGCAAAGGGTGCTCCCATTACCGCCAGTGTGCTCAACAGTTTTGACTATACAGCAGTACAGCTTTGCGGCTGGACCAATGACGAGCATACCAATACGCTCATCAGCCAGTTGATAATCAACTATCTGAAGAAATACAAGCTCCTGGATGCCGAGATGAAACGCAAGAAGTTTGCCATCACTATCGGTGATGAGTTACCTTCGGGCATTGTTCAGATGGCAAAGGTATACGTTGCCAAGAAGCGTAAGATAGGTGTTGGAGACAAGATGGCTGGTCGCCATGGTAACAAGGGTATTGTCAGCAAGATTGTACGTCAGGAGGATATGCCCTTCCTGGCCGATGGTACTCCTGTGGATATCGTGCTCAACCCCTTGGGCGTTCCTTCTCGAATGAACATAGGTCAGATATTCGAGACCGTACTGGGCTATGCAGGTATGAAGCTTGGCGTGAAGTTCGCCACTCCTATCTTCGATGGTGCCACACTCGATGACCTGTGTGAGTGGACAGATAAGGCAGGCTTGCCTCGCTATTGCTCCACTCAGTTGTATGACGGAGCCACAGGTGAGCCTTTTGACCAGTTGGCCACAGTAGGTGTCGCTTACATGCTGAAGCTTGGCCACATGGTAGAGGACAAGATGCATGCACGTAGCATCGGCCCGTACTCACTCATCACTCAGCAGCCCTTGGGCGGTAAGGCACAATTCGGTGGTCAGCGTTTCGGAGAGATGGAGGTATGGGCAGTGGAGGCATTCGGTGCTTCACACGTACTCCAGGAGATCTTGACAATCAAGAGTGATGATGTGGTAGGCCGAAGCAAGGCTTACGAAGCAATTGTCAAGGGAGACACCATGCCCACTCCAGGAATACCCGAATCACTCAATGTGTTGCTGCATGAGTTGCGCGGTCTGGGACTGAGTATTACTCTGGAATAATGATTAACGTACTCTTTTAGACAAAGGATATTATATGGCTTTTAAGAAAGAAACAAAGGTAAAAACAAACTTTACCAAGATAACCATTGGCCTGGCTTCTCCTGAAGAGATTTTGGAGAACTCGTATGGTGAGGTCCTGAAACCAGAGACCATCAATTACCGTACCTACAAGCCCGAGCGCGACGGCCTCTTCTGCGAGCGCATCTTCGGTCCTACCAAGGATTATGAGTGCCATTGCGGAAAGTACAAGCGCATCCGCTATAAGGGTATCGTCTGTGACCGCTGTGGAGTGGAAGTGACCGAGAAGAAAGTTCGTCGCGAGCGCAGTGGTCATATCCAGTTGGTTGTGCCCGTGGCACATATATGGTATTTCCGTTCCCTGCCCAACAAGATAGGTTACCTCTTGGGTATTCCCACCAAGAAACTTGACTCTATCATCTATTACGAACGTTATGTGGTGATTCAGCCAGGTGTGATGGAGCAGGATGCTGATACTCCTCTGAGCAAGTTTGATCTCCTCTCTGAGGATGAATACTTGAATGTTCTGGACAAGCTGCCCCAGAATAATGCATATCTGGATGATTCCGACCCCAATAAGTTCATCGCCAAGATGGGTGCAGAGGCCATTTACGACCTGCTCATGCAACTTGACTTGGACTCTCTTTCTTACCAGTTGCGTGACTTGGCCAGTCAGGACACAGCTCAGCAGCGTAAGAATGAAGCCCTGAAGCGCCTGCAGGTGGTGGAGAGCTTCCGTGCAAGTCGCGGTCGCAACAAGCCTGAGTGGATGATCATGAAGATTCTTCCTGTCATTCCACCCGAGTTGCGTCCCCTGGTACCACTGGATGGCGGACGTTTTGCCACCAGTGACCTCAATGACCTCTATCGTCGTGTCATCATTCGCAACAATCGTCTGAAGCGCTTGATTGAGATTAAGGCTCCCGAAGTGATTCTGCGTAATGAGAAGCGTATGCTGCAGGAGGCTGTGGACAGCTTGTTTGACAACAGCCGCAAGAGCAGTGCTGTCAAGACAGAAAACAATCGCCCCCTGAAGTCTCTCAGTGATTCACTGAAGGGTAAGCAAGGACGTTTCCGCCAGAATCTGCTGGGTAAGCGCGTCGACTATTCAGCACGTTCGGTGATTGTAGTAGGTCCTGAGCTCAAGATGGGCGAATGTGGTTTGCCTAAGTTGATGGCTGCTGAGCTCTACAAGCCATTCATCATCCGTAAACTCATTGAGCGCGGCATCGTGAAGACGATGAAGAGTGCCAAGAAGATAGTGGACCGCAAGGACCCCATCATCTGGGATATCCTTGAGCATGTGATGAAGGGTCATCCTGTTCTGCTCAACCGTGCTCCTACACTTCATCGTCTGGGTATTCAGGCCTTCCAGCCTAAGATGATAGAGGGCAAGGCTATCCAGTTGCATCCATTGGCTTGTACTGCGTTCAATGCCGATTTCGATGGTGACCAGATGGCTGTTCATCTGCCCTTGAGCAATGAGGCCATTCTGGAAGCACAGATTCTCATGCTTCAGTCTCACAACATCCTCAATCCTGCCAATGGCGCTCCTATCACTGTGCCTTCTCAGGATATGGTGCTGGGACTGTATTATATCACCAAGCTTCGTCCCGGTGCCAAGGGATCTGGTCTGAAGTTCTATGGTCCCGAGGAGGCTATCATTGCCTACAACGAGAAGCGTGTGGACGTACATGCTCCTGTTCATGTGATTGTGGACGACAAGCTGGAGGATGGCAGCATAGGCAAACGAATGGTGGAGACATCCGTAGGTCGTGTGATAGCCAATGAGATTATCCCCGTAGAGGTGGGCTATTTCAATGATGTCATCTCTAAGAAGACCCTGCGTGGCATTATTACCGACGTCATCAAGACCGTGGGTGTGGCCCGTGCCTGTGAGTTCCTGGATGGTATCAAGAACCTTGGTTACCGTTTGGCATACGAGGGTGGCTTGTCATTCAACCTTGGCGATATCATTATCCCCAAGGAGAAAGAAGCTCTCATCAAGAAGGGTAATGACGAGATAGACCGTATCGCTTCAGAATATGGTATGGGCTTCATTACTGATAAGGAACGTTACAACCAGGTTATCGACACATGGACACACGTCAACAACGAGCTTTCTGCTGTGCTGATGAAGACCATGAAGGAGGCCGACCAGGGATTCAATGCTGTGTACATGATGCTGGATAGTGGTGCCCGTGGTAGCGCAGGACAGATTAGCCAGCTGAGCGGTATGCGTGGATTGATGGCCAAGCCCCAGAAGGCAGGTGCAGAACCTCTTACCATCGAGAACCCCATTCTTTCTAACTTTAAGGAGGGAATGTCAGTGCTGGAATACTTTATCTCCACACACGGTGCTCGTAAGGGTCTTGCCGATACCGCTCTGAAGACTGCCGACGCCGGATATCTGACACGTCGTCTGGTGGACGTCAGCCACGATGTGATTATCACAGAAGAGGACTGCGGTACTCTGCGCGGACTGATGTGTACAGCTCTGAAGAATGGTGATGAGGTAATCAGCAGCCTCTACGAGCGTATCCTGGGTCGTGTATCCGTACATGATATCATACATCCCACTACAGGCAAGCGCATCTGTGCTGCGGGCGAAGAAATTACTGAGGCCAAGGCGCAGGAGATAGAGGAGAGTCCTATCGAGATGGTAGAGATTCGTTCCGTGCTTACCTGCGAGAGCAAGAAGGGAGTGTGCATGAAGTGTTATGGCCGTAACCTTGCCACTAGCCGCATGGTACAGAAGGGCGAGGCTGTGGGTGTGATTGCAGCACAGTCCATTGGTGAGCCTGGTACTCAGTTGACACTGCGTACGTTCCACGCTGGTGGTGTGGCCAGCAATGCTGCAGCCAACGCTATGATTCGTGCCAAGTATGATGCACGTATCGAGTTTGACGAGCTCCGTACGGTGGACATCACCGATGAGGATAATAAGAAGGCCATGGTGGTAGTAAGCCGTCTGACGGAAATACGCTTTGTGGATCCCACCACAGGTATCGTCCTTCTCACTCAGGACGTGCCTTATGGCAGTAAGCTCTACTTCAAGGAGAACGACCTGGTGAAGAAGGGTGATGTGGTTGCCAAATGGGATCCGTTCAATGCCGTGATTGTTACTGAGTCTGCTGGTAAACTGCAGTTCGAGAACGTCATAGAGGGTGTTACCTACCGTGTGGAGAGTGATGAGGCAACAGGTTTGCGTGAGCTCATCGTCATAGAGTCAAAGGACAGAGCCAAGGTGCCTGCCGTGCATGTGCTTGATGCCAAGGGTCATGCAGTACGCAACTATAACTTCCCCATCGGTGGCCATATAGCAGTGGCTGACGGACAGGAAGTGAAGGCAGGTGATGTGCTGGTCAAGATTCCTCGTGTTATAGGTGGCGGTGGTGATATCACCGGAGGTCTGCCTCGTGTGACCGAGCTGTTTGAGGCTCGCAATCCCAGCAACCCCGCTGTCGTAACTGAGATTGACGGTGAGGTAACCATGGGTAAGGTGAAGCGCGGTAACCGTGAGATTACCATCACTTCCAAGATGGGTGATGTGCGCAAGTATCTGGTGCCCATGAGCAAGCAGATCCTGGTACAGGAGAATGACTCTGTACGTGCAGGTACTCCCTTGTCCGACGGTGCCATCACACCTGCTGATATTCTGGCCATCAAGGGTCCCACAGCCGTTCAGGAGTATATCGTCAATGAGGTACAGGATGTGTATCGTCTGCAGGGTGTGACCATCAACGACAAGCACTTTGAGGTCATCGTTCGTCAGATGATGCGTAAGGTACAGATCAACGAACCCGGTGACACCAATTTCCTTGAACTCGAGATTGTGGATAAACTGGAGTTTGCTGAGGAGAACGACCGCATCTGGGGTAAGAAAGTGGTTACCGACCCAGGTGACTCCGAGACCTTGCAGAAGGGACAGATTGTGACTGCCCGCCGCTTGCGTGACGAGAACTCCATCCTCAAGCGTAAGGACCTTCGCCTTGTGGAGGTACGCGATGCACAGCCAGCCACATCCACTCAGATACTCCAGGGTATCACACGTGCTGCCCTGCAGACCAATAGCTTCATGTCTGCGGCATCCTTCCAGGAGACCACCAAGGTCCTCAATGAGGCTGCCATCAAGGGTAAGTCCGACAACCTGGAAGGCATGAAGGAGAATGTGATATGCGGTCACCTCATCCCTGCAGGTACTGGTCTGCGTGAGTTTGAGAAGATAGTGGTAACAAGCCGTGAGGACTATGAGCGTACGCTCTCCAACCGGAAGACCCTGCTTGAATATGCCGATGAATTGACTCCTCAGATTTAAGCTCTGAGTGGTTTATAGACAGATGATAAACGAATCCCCGCTCGGCCGAAAGGCAGGGCGGGGATTCGTTTTCATTGGTTCTACTCAAGCATGTTTTTCCACTGGATTTTCAAGGTTCGCGTAACCATCAGAAAGGTAACCATCCGAAACAAGCCGACTTTTACATGACGTTTTCGCTTGTGAACTTTGCAGTCAAAAACGCCACAGTCTTTTTCCCTTTTCTCTTATCCAGAACAGGACTGACGATTTCGGTGTCCCTTTTGCCCGTCTCAGACGCAGTGCACTGCATCCGTCCTTGCAGTGCACTGTATCCTCCACACACATGCAACCTTTCCCGCAAGTACTTGTAACCATCCTTGCACGTACTTGCGACCGCCCCTGCACGTACTTGCGGGAAAAGACGCCATTATTTATGAATCTCTTCCTCTTCCCCTACAATCTCTCTCCTCTGTCTTCTGGCATACTGCCGCGCAGGCAGCAGAGAGCTGCGCGTGGGTATCATATGTCATGCGGACGGGTGCCAGGAAGGGTAGCAGTAAGATCATTCCCATTTGGGAGGATCCACCTTGAGCAGGTTCTTTACAAAGAAGTCAAACCGCTTGTGTTCTCCAAATGCTTCGCCCATGGTGTGATGAGCGCCAGGAATGACCACCAGTTCGAAGTTCTTCCCAGCCTTGATGAGCGCGTTTGCCAGTTGCATGGTGCTGGCAGGATCCACGTTGTCGTCCAGTTCGCCCACGACAAGCATGAGCGGACGGGTGAGCAGGGCGGCGTTGGCCACGTTGGAGCTTTCCACGTATGCACTATCCACGGGATACCCCATCCATTGCTCGTTCCACCATATCTTGTCCATCCTGTTGTCATGACATCCGCAGGCACTGTAGGCAGCTTTGTAGAAGTCCCCATGCCAAAGGACTGCCGCAGTGCTCTCCTGTCCTCCTGCCGAGCATCCGTAGATGCCCACGTTGTCGATGTCCATATAAGGATACTTGCGAGCGGCTGCACGTATCCATTCTTTTCGGTCGGGGAAGCCGGCATCCTTGAGATTCTTGTAGCAGACATCCTCAAACGCCTTTCCTCGGTATGATGTCCCCATTCCGTCCAGTTGCACCACTATGAATCCCAGTTCTGCCAGGGATGATGTATTGTAGTTTGAGGTCAGAAAAGCCTTGGGGGTATAGGCATCACCAGGTCCGGCGTAGATGTATTCTATGATGGGGTACTTCTTGTTTGGATCAAAGTTGGTGGGTCGCTGTATGATTCCCCACATCATCGTCTTCCCGTCTCTTCCCGGCGCATGGAAAATCTCTGGGGCCACCCATCCGTTCCTCTTGAGTTCTGTGAGGTCGCCTCGTCCTATCTCTCTGCCCTCTTCCGGATTGTCGGTGTGACGTATCACAGTGATGGGAGCCATGTCCTGTCGGCTATAGGTGTCGATGAGCCATGTGTAGTCACTGTTGAAGGTGGCAGAGTGTGTGCCATTACCTGGAGTGAGGCTTACGAGTCCTTTGCCGTCGAGTCCTATCCTATAGAAATGCACATGATAGGGGTCTTCGTCCTTGTCCATTCCGCTGGCGGAGAAATAAACGAGTCCTTTTTCTTCATCTACGTGTATGATGTTTCTCACCACCCATTCTCCCTTGGTCAGCTGGCGTATGAGCTTCCCTTTGTCCAGATCGTACAGATACAGGTGCGCCCAGTTGTCCCTTTCGCTCTGCCATATCATCTGATGTCCGTTGCAGAGTGTTCGGTGTTGCAGTCGGTTGTAGTTGACAAATGTGTTGCTCTTCTCCTCGATGAGTGTGCGCACCTGGTTTGTCTCCACGTTCAGCTCCAGCAGGCGATATGTCTGGTGCCCGCGCTCGTTGTATTCGAAGGTGAGTGATTGGCTATCCTCCTTCCAGCTCAGGTCATGGATGGAGTAGGGGTTGGGGAAGAGTGTGTTCTCCGGCACGATTGCTCGGGATGTGCTTACCTCAAACACACTTGGATAGCGCTGTTTCACCTCGTCGCCAGGTTTGGCATATTCCTGTTGATGCACGATAGGTTGCAGTTGTGTGGTGGGTGAACTTTCCACATAATACACAAACCTCTTCTTGGGCATCTTGATTTTGCATGTGGCCACATACTGCCCATTGGGGCTCCATGTCAGATAAGAGCTGTAATAATGGTCCAATGTGCCGTCGAAGCTCAGTTGCCGTGCATTCCTTCCGTCCACATCGCTCACCCACACATTGTAATCACGCACGAAGGCCACCTTCAGGCTGTCGGGACTTATGACTTGCTTCCCCCATTTCTCGTCATCCGTATTCATCCAGTGATTCCTGATGAGTTGGGGCCCCTCTTTTACGGGAATGACGGGAGCGGCCTGCCAGTCCTTGTGCTGCTTGCTATCCTGCGAGTGTCTCCCTCCTTCCTGTGTTGTCCTTTCCTGCCCGTCCTGTTCCAGTCTCAGAGTTCCATCTTCACAGACATGCCCCACCCATGTCACCAGTCCGTCCTTTGTTCGTAAGTCATAGGAGAAGGTGTTGTGTGAGGTCCATCGTGCATTCTCTGCTGTGCCGAGAACCATATCTTTTCTGAAACGTTGGTGCACGCTGAAGGCCCTCTTGTAGTCCTCAGAGGTTCCCTGGGCATGCATCTCCACACATAAGAGCATGGCTGAAAGAAGAAGAATTCTGTTCATAGGTATTTCCCGTTGTCATTGTTTGTTATTTGGCCATATATCTCCTGGCAGGCAGAGAAGCCCCTCTCATGCGTTTAGCTCCGAGGCGTGGTGCGCGTGTTTGTTGCCAGTTTTTCTGTGATATAAGGTGAGCGAGGCGGGGCAGAGACTTACTTCCCCCTTATCACGAAGTGTGCACTTGGCTTTTGAGAATCTCCTGCATAGAAGTCTATGGTCACGCCACGCTTGCTCACCTTCATACGGTATGAACCGGCAGAAGGGGAGTTGATGTACGTCTTCAGTCCGGGTCGGTATTCCTCAAACAGGGCCGACTCATCCTTGATAGGTGTGCCATCGTCGTTCTTGTAGTTCTTACGCATCTCCCCATAGGTTTCCGGTCCCTGGGAAAGGATGGTGTACTCTCCCTGACGTTTTTTGCTCCATACGGAGTTTGCATTGAACTGTGTGATGCGTCCGCCATCGCCCCACCAGTCAGCTATGCCTGTGCGATGTGTATGTCCGCACAGGCAAATCACGTTGCGCTGAGCAAAGAGGCGTCGGAAGTGCAATCTCTTCTCCCTTTCCTTCTCTTTGCCATGGAAGAACCATCGGCAGGAATTCTCGTCGGCTGGCAACAGTGTGCCGTGCATAATCACGAAGGTATATCTTGCCAATTTTGTTTCCTCCAGCAGTCGCTCTATCTCCTGATCGTCAGGCTTGTTGAAGTCCACCACTATATAGGCATCCTTCCCTATCCAGAAGGCGAAGGTGGTCTTCTCTATCTTCTGACCCAGTTCTGCTGACATGCGCTTGGGCATATAGTTTCTGTATGCAGCTTCGGCATCTGTACCGCGGATGTCGTGGTTGCCCACCACGGTCACCAGGGGGAGGTTACCTAATTGCTTCTTGAAGTTGTTCATGGCATCATCCAGCATCTGCTGGTGTACCTCTCCATTTCCGCAGTCGCCCTGGATGAGGTCGCCCAACTGTATTACCATGCGTGTGTCCTTCTCTATCAGCTGAGACGCTCTCTCCATGAGACGTGGACAGCGCTCGCGCCACATCTCTCCGTTTCTGGCGAACTCAGCACGCTGAACCTTGTTGAGCCATTCCACCTTTTCGATGTAATGGCTGTGATAGACCGATGCCGGTTCTGTATCGTAATGGGTATCTCCCAAGATGACAATGGAATAACTGGATGGTGCCTGTGCGCAGATTCTTGCAAAAAGCAGGAGGGCAACAGCAATGATTGTAATGAACCTTTTCATACCTGTAACGTTTCCTATGATAGCTTGATGATTATGTCAGTCAGATAGTCATTGCAAAGATACTCTTTTTTCTTTATTGCTCAAAGCCTCTGTTCCTCATGGCCACTGCCTTTTCTTCCTGGAATGGATAGTTTGGAGAGGGGAAGGATGCCCGTTTGGCATCTGTTTCGTACCTTTGCAGATACAAATAATGCTATTGCCGAATTGAAGTACAGACTTCTCATATTATCTTTCCTCTGTCTGATAGCTGTGAGCAGAAGCATTGCACAGGTGGTGCAGGGCAGAGTGGTGGATGCCACTTCGGGCGAGGGCCTTCCCACTGTGTATGTCTACTATGCCGATAAGCGTTCAGATGTAGTGGAAACAGACCCGCAGGGCCGATACCGTATCCCTTTTCGCCGCGGAACGCTCATGTTCTCGCTGGTGGGGTACGAATCAAGGGCTGTGGAGGTCAGGAAAGTGCAGAGGTTGGATGTGCGGCTGCGCGAGAAGCATTCTTCTCTGAGGGAAGTGAAGGTGGAGGCCAAGCGTAAGCGTTACAGTCGCAAGGACAATCCTGCGGTGGAGATGATGCGTCGAGTGATAAAGACCAAGGAGGAGACCGATGTCCGCCAGCGAGACTTTCTCCGTTATCATAAGTATGAGAAGATGACGTTCTCGCTGGACGAGGTGACCGACAAGATACTGCAGGATGAGCATTTCCGCCGCGTGCCCTATCTGAAGAACCATGTGGACACCTGTGCCCAGACGGGCCAGCTTATCCTGCCCCTGACCGTGGACGAGAAGGTGAGCCAGATCATCTATCGCAAGGACCCTCTTCAGCAGAAGACCATCGTGGAGGGACAGCGCAGTGATGGTATCAGTCAACTCATCAATACGGGCAACATCCTCACGGGTATGCTGGCCGACTGCTTCACGGATGTGGACCTCTACGAGGATCAGATACGTCTGTTCCAATATCCCTTCATCAGTCCCATCAGTTCGTCCTCCGCCATCTCGTTTTACCGATATTTTATTTCTGACACACTCATGGTGGAGCGCGACAAGTGCTACCATGTGGAATTCACACCCAATAATCCTCAGGACTTTGGTTTCTCTGGTTCGTTGTATATCCTGGCCGACTCTACATGGCGCTTGCGTAGGGCAGAGATTGGCATACCCTCACGTTCGGATGTCAACTGGGTGAGGGAGATGCGTGTGGAGCAGGACTTCCTCTCTCTGCCTACGGGGGAGCAGGTGGTGGCTTGCAGCAGGATGCTCGTTCGCTTGGCCATCACATCGTGGATACAGAAATTGCAGGTGGAGCGTGTGGTGCACAGCAGTGATTGGAGCTTTGCTCCTGTGGAGAGCCGGGAATTTGCCTTTGGAGGCGAGGAACGCATCCTGCCCTCTGCCCAATTGCGTGATGAGGCGTTCTGGCAGAAGAAACGCCCCGAAGCCCTTACGCGCCCCGAGGCCGATATGGGGCAGATGATAGGGCAGTTCTATGCCACACGGGGGTTCAAACCTCTCTTATGGGTAGCCAAAGCATTCATAGAGAACTATGTGGAGACCAGTGTACGCCCCGATCGGCCCAGCAAGGTGGACATCGGCCCAGTAAACTCTATGATAGGAAGCAACTTCGTGGAGGGATTCCGACTGAGAGCCTGTGCGCAGACCACGGCTCATCTCCACAAACATTGGTTTCTGAAGGGTGCCTTGAAATATGGCTTTTCCGACCAGAGATGGAAGGGATTGGGGGAAGTGACCTATTCCTTCACCCCCAAGGCTTATCTCCCACACGAGTATCCCGTGAGGAATCTCTCCTTCAGTTATGAGCGGGATGTGGCTTCCCCCAGCGATAAGTTTCTGGATACGGACAAGGACAATGTCTTCGTGGCACTCAAATGGGCTCCCGTCAAGCATATGCAGTATTTCGAGCGATACAACTTGCGTGCCGACTGGGAATGGGAGAATGGTGTGAGGCTGCAGGCACGCTTGCGCAGGGAATGGAATGAGGGAGCAGGACATCTCTTCTATCAACCGCTCAGCGGAGGGCAGGTCAATAGCCTTGGCCAGCCTATGCCCTCCCAGTCGGATAATCTCAACCTCAGACGCATTACCTTCACCGAACTTACTGCAGGAGTGAGGTATCAGCCCGGGGCCACGTATGTCAACAGCAAGCAGCACCGTCTGGCCACCAATCATGATTCTCCTGTACTTGAACTCACCCACACTGTAGGCATACAAGGATTTCTGGGAGGACAATATAACTATAACTTCTCAGAAGCCAGCCTCTATAAGCGCTTCTGGTTGCGTTCGTGGGGAAAGATAGATGCCACCATGAAGGGCGGTATCCAATGGAACCGTGTTCCCTATCCCTTTCTCATCATGCCCGCAGCCAACATGAGTTATATCATGAGTGAAGGCACCTTCAGCCTTATCCGTAATATGGAGTTCCCCACCGACCGCTATGCCTCCCTGATGCTCTCGTGGGACCTGAACGGCAAGGTGTTCAATCGCATCCCCCTTCTTCAACGGCTCAAGTGGCGAGAATATCTGGGTGTGAACACCCTCTGGGGCATGCTCACCGACAAGAACAATCCCATGCTGGAGCGTAACGCTTCAGACGGTCGGCTGTTCTTCTTCCCAGGAAGTTTCGTGGATGGAACATATGAGTATGCCTCCCGTGTCATCAGTCCCCGTAAACCTTATGTGGAGGTGGTCGTGGGCATACATAACATCTTCAAGGTCCTGCATGTGGAGTATGTGCAGCGCCTCAATTACATCTGCCCCGATACACATCGGTGGGGCATACGCGGGGTGTTCCGTGCTACCTTCTGAGAGTGAGCGGTGGATTATAATTCTGAGTCCTTAATGGACTGATACAGCAGGAGGTCTCGGGGAGTGGTTATCTTGAAGTTTATGATGTCACCCTCCGAGAGATATAATGGTAGGAATCCTGTCTCGTTGGCCAGTGTAAACAAGGACTGGGATTGTGTGATGCCTTGCTCCCTGCCTTTCCGGATAATCTCTTCCAATACCTTCAAGGGGAAGGTGTGAGGAGTCTGTGCTCTCAGGATTCCCTCGCGGGGAAGGAATTCAGCAGATGAGAGTCCGTCCTTACTTATTATGAATGCCTCATGGCTGCCCAAGGCTGTGATAGCGTTTCCGTGCGTAAGGCTTACTGCGATGTTCCTGCTTATGACATCCTGTGTGACCAGAGGTCGTACCGCATCATGCACCAGGACCAGTGCGTCGGGATCGCTTATCATGCGAGTGAGCTGTGTGATGCCGTTGCATAGGGAATCATATCCTGTCTCACCGCCTTGCAGGGTGGTTCTGAACTTACTGATTCCCCCTTCGTGAGCTTCTCTCTGTACATAATCGGCCCACTCCGGGGCACATACCACATAGATATCTTGTATGAGCGAATGCTGCTGGAAGGCACGCATGGTGTGCAGCAGAATGGATTCTCCATGAACCCTTATGTACTGCTTGGGCAGGCTGGCTTTCATGCGTTCGCCTTTGCCTCCTGCCAGTAATAGGACTATATGACGGGACTTATCCATTATGTGACAACTTCTCATACAGGCGTTGGCAGATGGCCTCGTGTCTGTTGCGCATGCGGAATCTCAGAATTTCCAGGATGGTAATCTCAAAGAGCATATATATCCAGGGCAATCCTATCAGGAGAGAGAGGAACAACACCCCTACACGCGTGTCGAAGGTGAGGATGTTGGTCATAGGCATCAGAGGCAGACTCTCCTGTCGGAACTCCTGTCTGATTTCTTCGCTAAGCAGATGAGGCTTCTTCTGCAACAGTCCTCTCAGCTGCTGGAAGTGTGGCGTCTGTTCCTCTTGTGCGCGCGTATATTTAATATAGAAGAAGAGGTACAACTTGTGAAACCAATCTTTTGACTTCCATCTCATACTGTCCATTTCCCTCTGCTCCTCCTCGCTGTTTGCCAGTTCACTCCCCTGGTCACCCAGCAGAAACCATAGGTGTATGTTGCGGTAATAGTCGGCAAGCGCACATTGGCGGCTATGGCAGTGAAAGCCGGCCCACGCACCCAATGCCCATACCCAGGCATCATGAATCAGCCAAGGCAGGATGCCGCTCCATGCATGAGTCAGACGCAAGGCAAGGCACAGATAGATAGAGAAAAACCACACATCACCGGCAAAGCCATCCAGCACACGTCCTATCAATGTCTTCTTGCCCGTCATCCTGGCCAGTTGCCCATCGGCACAGTCATACCAGTTGGCCCATACCAGCAGCAACATGCCGATGATATTCATCTTCAGGTCATCGAAATAAAAGAAGATTCCTGCTGCCGTACCTATCACAATACTCATGAGCGTCACGGCTATAGGATGAACGCCCAACAGACGGAACAGACATGCCCATAAATAACCAGGTGTACGAGTCACATAGAGCTCAAAAGGTCCTTCTGTGTCCGTAGACTTCATTGTAGCCAGCACTTTCTCTCTCAGTGTCATTATCTCTATTGCTCTTAGTTCCCTGCAAAAGTACGGCTTTAGCCTGAGATGACCAAGGCGAGCATCCCTCTTCTGAGTAGTCAGGCATGAACATCCCGGCAAAAGCCACCTGGGCAGATGTCCCAATTTTGTAGATAAAGGACAAGTGGAATACCTGAAAATGTCTATCTGGCCATTGCTTGTGGAACTGCAGATACCCAGGTGTAGGTAATCGCTTACTTGTTATTAGGTAGAGTGTTCTGTATGAGCTGTTTCCAAATCCCAAAATCTCTGTATTGTGGACATAACCATTAATACAGACCTTTGCGGGAGAAATAATAAAACAGATGATTCTATGTTGAGAAAATTCCTGCGGATATGTTGGCTTGCTTGCGCCGTAGGCACCTGTGTGGCACAGACAACAGATGGCAATACAGGCGCTTCCAGACTTCTCCGTGATTCCGCCCGTGTGGAGAAGGTGAAGCAAAAAGTTTCACGCTTTCACATTGGGAGTTATGGAGAGGCTGTGATGACCAGAAACTTCTATAGCCAGAGCTTCAATAGATACAATGCCCCCGAACGTTATAAGGACGAGAAGAGCCACGGACGCTTTGATTTGCCTCATGTGACTATCAACCTGGGCTATGACTTTGGACATGGATGGTCGGTAGGCACAGAGATAGAATTTGAGCATGGAGGCAATGAGACTGCCGTTGAGATAGAGGCAGAGGAGTCGGGAGAATACGAAGCAGAGACAGAAAAGGGTGGAGAGGTGGCTCTCGAACAGCTATGGGTCAATAAGGCCTTCTGGCAGGGAGCCTTCAATATCAAAGCCGGTGAAATCATCGTACCCGTAGGTTATTGCAATGCCTACCACGAGCCCATGAACTTCTTCACCTGCTATCGTCCCGAGGGTGAGGCCACTATACTGCCTAACACCTGGCATCAGTTGGGCATATCATTGTGGGGAAGGGTGAAGGACTGGAGATACGAAGCTCAGTTTATGTCGGCACTTAATTCCGAAAGTTTCACGGCCGAGAACTTCGTGCACCAGGGAGCCACCAGCCCCTATGAATACAAGGTGGCCAACTGCTATGCTGCAGCCTTCCGCCTGGACAACTATTCCGTGAAAGGATTGAGGATAGGAGTGAGCGGTTATTACGGACACACATTCCGCAATTCCATAAAGAGCCCAGGTGCATCATACGCTGATGTGAGCGGAGCCCTTGCCATCATCTCGGGAGATTTCCAGCTGAAGCGATGGAACTGGATAGTCAGAGGCAATGTCGTCTATGCACATCTGTCCGATGCCGACCGTATCTCCGAATACAATAAGGCAAACTCCACTCACCACAAATATCAGGACGGAAACCCATTCCACAATACCAATATTGCCAGTAGCGCCATGGCATACAGCCTGGAGGCGGGATATGACATCTTCTCACAAATCCACAAGGTTAAGGCTAAGCAGCAACTGTACCTCTTCGGACGCTTTGACCACTATGATAGCATGGCTTCCGGAACCTATAGAAACCAGTATCGGTATTGTGCTCCATACGTCACCACCGTGGGTATCAACTATCATCCCATCAAGCAGATTGTGATCAAGGGTGAATATTCTTATAGAGCCTTCAGGAAACCTGACAACGGAGGACTGAATAGTGATAGCCCACTCTATATCCAACCCTACAATAACGAACCCAGCATCAGCCTGAGCGTAGCCTATCAAGGATGGTTCCTGTGAATGGAGCTATAGACGTCAATATAGAAACAACAATTATAATTTCCTACCAATATGAACAAGAACAGTTATTTCCTTGCCCTCCTCTTGGGCTTATGTGGATGTGTGGTCTCCTGCTCCTCTGATGAAGGTGTGGACAAGTCTGTCATTTCCGGTACTCAGACTGCCCTTGATGCCGCTTGTGACCAATGGAAGGTGGCACGTGCAGATTGGGAAAGGAGTGAGGCGTTCCTCTTTGGCGCAGCCGATAAGTACTCCATAGATCCTCATACCGACACTTGGCCTGTGGACCAGACCGCCTTGGCCACCGTCCTGCGTGACCAGAACATCATGTCTGACATAGAAAACAAGGTGAAACAGCTCAATTCCGGCCTCTTAGGTTATCATGGCATAGAGTATGTGCTGTTCCGCTACGGCAATCCACGAGATATTAACCAGTTCACAGAGTTGGAATACAAGTATGTGTGTGCTGTGGCTAAAGACCTCTATCAGGCCACCTGTGTCCTTCAGACCACATGGGAAGGTGCCAAAAGCGGCACTCGCTACCTTGAGACGGTCAACTATCTGTCCTCACACAGTACCCTTGACGACGATGGAAACGTGACGGGTGAAGGCCTCAACTATACCAACTTTGGCTCTAATTTCAAGAACACACCTTCGGCAGAGTATGACAGCAATCTCGATGCCACCATTCAGATTATTGAGGGAGCCAGAGATATTATTGCAGAGGTTGCAGGATCGAAGATAGGATTGCCATGGTCCGGACAGGATGATTCTTATATCGAGTCGCCTTATGCCTACAACTCCATCATTGACTTCTATGACAATATAGTAGGATGCAGAAACGCACTTTATGGAGCTGTGGGTGCCACTTCCCCCAACAGCAAGTCACTCATCTATTTCTGTCTCAATGCAGGCAATGCCACACTCAAGTCCCAGGCTCAGGTGGTGCAGGAGAAGCTAGAGGTGGCACTTGCCAAGATTGACAATATGAAACGTCCGTTTGTACTCTATTACACCGATGCTTCTGTGAAGACTGCCATAGATGCTCTGGACGAACTCGACGGGGCCCTTGATGAGATGGAAGAGACATTGAAGACCTTTGCCGGTAACGCTACTGTGGAGACACAGTGCGGAGTCATCAATGCCAACTATGTGGATAATGTGGTGGTGAAAACCTATACGTCACTCTGCGACAATGCAGAGAAACTCTATAGCAGTATAGTAAACATTAAAGACTAATTCTTATGAAACGAATATATGTATATGCAGCCGCGCTATCTCTGATAGCTGCATCCTGTTCTGACGATACGGAGAATAAGTTGTCCTGGGAAATAGGCGAAGGCATAGAAATTGACTACCCAGAAGAGTATTTTGCTGGAGGACAATTGGGAACCACCACCAACAATTCTTCCACGGCCTTCAAGCAACCTACTGCATCCGTAGAAAATGCGGGCATGGTGACGGCCTTCAACGAAGGAGAGTATCTGTTTGAAAATGATTTCAATACCAACACCTCCGGCGCTTTCCCTGGATTGGGACCTGTATATGTGCGTCCGGGATGCCTGTATTGTCATCCTGGATATGGACATGGTGCCAGACAGAACACCTATTCTGCCAATCTGCAGCGCAATGGTTATCTGCTGGTCATCTATGATAAGAAGACCGATGCCTATATCCGTTCTGTAGCAGGTATGCCGCAGACTGGTGCCGTCAAGCCCTTCAAGGCTCCTGTAGATGAATCTCAGATAAAGATAGAATGGTGCAACTACACCGACGAATGGGGAAACAAGTTTGAGGATGGCGAGAGTTACGAGCTCACCTACCCAGAGGTGACCATTCCTGCAACGGCATACTATGCACCTGTCTATGTGCAGCGGGACGGGAAGGACGTGGAGATTCCTGCCGATGAATATGCCGACAATATTGAGGTCCGCCTGGAGTCTACCATCGGCATATATGGAACAGGATTGCTCGACGCCATTGCAGACGATGATATTACCGCCCAGTGGAAAGCAGAATCGCCCTATGTGACCCTGAATCCCTCCTTGTGGGACCAGACCACCGATACCTGGAAGAGTTACTATAGCAATACCTTGCAGGGAGATGGAACCAAGTACGTACGTAGGTACACTTATGCCCTGAGCCGAGGTCCTGTGCTGGATGGAGCAGGAGCCAATGCCATATGGAATATTACCAACGTGACCCGACCCGATCGCAGATACCATTATCTCGACCTCGCAGGAAAGTACTATGCCGAGAAGTCATCCAAGGATCCTGAGGTTCAGGCAGGATTCACAGAATACATCAATCGCATAGACCCAGAGAAGAAGCATCCCGAATGGCATACTGGTGATCTGGAGAACGACATCAAGACGTATCTGACCAGCAAATCGCTGGACGTGGAGATGACCACCGAACAATATAAGAATCTGATGATATGGCACAGGGGACTGGCTGTGCCTGCCGCACGCAACACCACCACCGAGGATTTCCAGGCAGGAAAGCAGCTCTTCGCACAGGCAGGCTGTGCCACATGTCACCGACCCTCGTGGACCACGGGCAGTGATGAGATTCATGATCCGAATCTTCTCTTCACCAATGCCGACATGCCTCGCTATCCATACCAGAAGATATGGCCCTATACCGATATGGTGCAGCACAGGCTCTTCATGAAGAATGATATTCGCACAGGATGGTGTAGGACTACTCCTCTGTGGGGACGTGGCCTGGCCGAGAAGTGCGGCTCTGGCACGGAACGCATGCACGACTGCCGTGCACGCAATGTGATAGAGGCCATCATGTGGCACGGATGCACGGCCGAAGGCGGGAAGAGCGATGCTTACGAGTCGGTGCAGAAATTCCGTCAACTTACCAAGAAAGAGCGCGACCAGGTGGTCTTCTTCATAGAATCCATTTAGGCCAATGAACATAAAGGCAAACCACATAATCTGTATATTGATATCCCTGTACACACTCCTCATAGTGTGTATGGGGATTGCCACAATGGTGGAAAAGCTCAACGGCAAGGAGTGTGCTTATGAGACTATCTATGGGGCCTGGTGGTTCGTGGGCCTGTGGATTGCTCTCTCGCTCATCTCTCTTGTATGCCTGATAGGACGTAAAGTCTACAGGAAGTGGGCCGTGGCCCTGTTGCACCTGTCTTTTCTGGTTATCCTCATAGGAGCTTTCATTACCCATCTCACTTCAGAGGAGGGGACGATACATCTGAGAAAGGGCGTGAAGACTTCCACCTTCACCAATACTCATCACGAATCCCTGCCATTGCCTTTCCATCTCTCTCTGGAGGAGTTTCGCATCCTATATTATCCTGGTACGGATGCCGTAATGGATTATCAGGCTACGATGATGGTGGATGAAAACGGGAACAGGAACAGGCACAGCATACAGGTGTCCATGAACCACATAGGTAAGGTCTCTGGCTATCGTCTCTATCAGTCTTCTTATGACTCCGACCTGCAAGGCACCATTTTGCTGATGACTCATGACCCCTATGGAATCCCCGTCACTTATGCAGGATACCTCTTGCTGCTCATCAGTCTGCTATGGATCATGGCATCACGTCACACCCGCATCCGTCATCTCTATCAGTTGGCTACCAAGCCAGTGGTGGCTCTGCTGATGGCTCTTGGCTGCTCTGCACAGATGATGGCTCAGGAATCCCCGAGAACCATCAGCAAGGAGCTGGCTCATGAGATGGCCGCCATACCCGTGCTGTATAATGAACGCATTTGTCCGCTCAATACCGCCGCCACTGATTTTGTGACCAAGTTGTGCGGTAAAAGTACCTGGAAGGGAATGTCTGCTGATGAGATATTCATCGGATGGATGATATACTATACGGAGTGGGAATCTCAACCCATCATCAAGGTCAAGAGCCAATATGTGCAACAGATACTTGGCATAGACAGCGAGTGGGCTTCAGTGCGCGACTTCTATAATTCTCAACATGAATACAAACTACGTGAGGCGGTCCACAATACAGCCATCTGCGAGAGTGCACGTAAAGCTCTTCGTGAGGTGGACGAGAAGATACAGACCGTAACCATGTTCTATCACAGCGAGATGCTGAGGATGTTTCCTCTCCGGTCAGAAGGACAACTGAAATGGTATACTCCGGGGAGTACTGAACTGCCACAGGGTGTTCCCGAGGCAGAGTTCCAGTTCATCAATCATGCTATGGACCACCTTGTCAAGTATCTGCTGGTGGATGATGTGGCTGGGGCCCAACTTATGATGGCCAAGATAAGACTCTATCAGAGGGAAAAGGCTGCAGAGGAGATGCCTTCTCCTTGGACCATCAGAGCAGAGCTTTTTTACAACAGACTTCAGTCCCATCCTCTGACCACATATCTCATGCTTGCGTTGAGTATGCTGGCGGCAGTCCTCTCGCTCGTGATAAAACGCAGCAGATGGGGCTCCAGACTTCATTCTCTCCTGGTAGGATGCATGGCGGTATACATCTCCATCCTGTTTTTCTTGCGTTGGTGGATAAGTGGACATGTGCCTCTGAGCAATGGATATGAGACCATGCTGTTTATGGCCTGGATGGTGATGCTGACAAGCATGGCCATGATGTCACGCGTGACCATACTTAAAGCCTTCGGCCCTGTGATATCTTCCCTGTTCTTGCTCGTTGCTACCTTCGCCGTGGGCAATCCCCAGATAGCTCATCTCAGACCCGTCTTGCAGTCGCCTCTACTCTCTGTCCATGTGGCCATCATCATGATTTCTTACACCCTTCTGGCCCTTATCGCTCTCCTGGCTGTATATTGCCTGTGCACCGACAGTCATAGAGGCCAACTCACGGCACTGTCTCGTCTGATGCTATATCCGGCGGTATTTGCTCTTTGTATAGGAATCTTTGTTGGGGCTGTGTGGGCAAACATTTCATGGGGAACCTATTGGTCCTGGGATCCCAAGGAGACATGGGCACTCATTACGCTGATGATATATGCCGTGCCGCTGCATGGCACCTCACATACCGATATCGGTCACCCCAAGCGGTACCATGCCTATGTGCTTGTGTCCTTCCTGGCAGTAGTAATGACGTATTTCGGAGTGAATTATTATATGTCAGGCATGCACTCGTATGCCTGACAGCAAAAATGATTAGGGTTCAACGCAAACGTTTGCAATGTGAGATGCAAACGTTTGCAACCGTCCCCGCAAACGTTTGCAGGAGCGGATGCAAACGATATCCCCCCACCGTTCAATAATTGCTACACAGATTATCCCCACGCAGAACAGGCACGACGTGCCACCGCGTGGGGATAATATTCAATATGTGAGGTATTACCAGATGTCCTCTGGCTCTACGGGGTTGTCATAGACCTCCTTGGCAGCATACTCCAGATAATCCATATAGAAGTAGCGTGTGGGATCGTCCATCACAGTCTTAAAGCGGATGTAATAGGTCTCATCGGGATCCATGGTCTCACGCAGCAGGATACGACGGATGCAGATGTTGGACTTACGCATCATGTCAGAACCGCCAGGTCCACCTGCGGTATATTGCTGACATCCCTTCATGAAGCCGTTGTTACGCAGACGTTTGTCAATTTCGGCATTGTAATCATCGTCCTGAGTATCATCGGCATAACCAATGTCGCTGGGGATGGAACCGGTGGAGGTGTTCAGCGTATAGGCTCCCTGGCGGAGGTCCATGGGGATACCCATAGCAGCCAGGTTTTCGGGATCCTTACCCCAGTAGAACTGTACCATGCCACGCATGTTACCACCGCATTGGATGGCATAGCGGAGTTCATAAGTTCCACGCTTGGGTACAGGCGGCAGACGCATGATACAATCTGTGAGTCCACGTATGGTCATCTCGTCACCCTGCATGTTCTGCCATCCATTGCCACGGCCAGTCCAATACAGGAAGACGGTCTCTTCGCTTATCGTTACATCATCCAGGTACTTGTAGGCAGCATCGGAGGGGATATATACACTCTTGTGTCTGCTGTCGGTAATCTCAGAACAGCGGATGCCGTTGGTCATGAACTCGGGCCACATGGCAGTCACATCCCATCTGATGCGGTTGGACTGCAGGTTGTTTCTGGTGGCGTCGTCATAGACAAGCAATTTCTCGATGGGGTAGATGATACCATTGCGCACATTGTTTTCGCCATTCAGGTCGGGCATTCCCACCTTGATACCTTCCTTGTCTTCATCACAATACTCCTCATGATAATTCTGGCGACGACCATTCTTCAGTTTGGGGAAACGGTTGATGTATACGCCATTGCTCTCCTTGCTCTCAAAGAGTTTCATCAAGCGGCGCTTGCCCATGGTGGTGTAGAACTCCATGATGGGTACACTGGGGTTGCCGTTGTTGGGGTTGTAACCATTCTCGTTGTAGTGCAGTACCAGTCTGTCCGTGCTCAGTGACATGGGCAGGAAATGGTAGGTGACAAACTGGTTGAGGATGTTGTTCTCGTTCTTGTAGTCGTCATTTCTGACAGCATCGGGATAGATGTTGTTCTGTATCAGATAGTCTACCACGTCCTTAACTTCGATTTCCAAGGCAGGCTTGCCCAGGAGAGCTGCCCATACGCTATCCGTTTCCGCAAAGAAGGTGAAACCTATGTATCTGTGCTCGGGAGAATAGAATGTCTCGCCGCTTCCGTCGGTGTTGCTTTGTACGCTCATCTTGACGGTTCCCTTCTTGTAGAGTTCCTCATATACTTCATCGCGCCATGCCATCAGGGTGTCCAACAAGCCTACGGCCCTTACCAGTTGGGCTGCCACATAGTAGCCTTCTTTCTTGTTGTTGATGATGTCTGTGAGCAGGAAGGCCATGGTGTTGTTGCTGGGAGCCACCACATTGTCCATACATTGTATCACACCATTGATGGCAGGAATGTCCTTGTTGCGGGGGTTGATGAGAGCATCATTGATGAGGATGCTGTCGGGATTGTCGCAATAGTGTACCACCAGCTTGCGGTCATACATGTTGGGGTAGGGGATTTCTGAATTCTGGGTGGTGGGCAAGGTGGCTGTCTCGTATCTCACATTGTCATCACCGGTATCCACCACACTGTTGTAGACAATCACCTTGCGGATAGAGTCCAGAACCATGCTGTCTCTGAAACCTTCCCACGAGGGTTCTGTGATGGTACCCTTGGAATAAAGGGTGTCCAGATAAATCTGTATAGCCTCATTGGTGGGGGCAAACACGGTGTAATTTCCTCGTGCAGAGAGCAACTGGAATACTTTAGTCTCCGACATAGTGCTGACGGGAGTCGTCTTCAGCAATTTGACGTACTCGTCATATTCTTCGTGGAGCGTAAGGTAGTCTGTGATGGTCTTTTCCTTAAAGACATATCGTGCAGACGTGTCTACATCTTCGGTGCATCCAACCAAGACCATGGTTGAAAGAATAAGCACCAGTCCAATAAGTTTCTTCATATACTTTTGTTTTATTGTTAGCGTTGGTTCGGTTTTCGATTATATCGAATATTGACTTTAGTTTCACAAAAGTAGTGTTTTCTTAATGAACGTGCAAAAAGAAACGTTTTTTTCTTTTTAAAAACCTTTTTTTATCTTCATTTTGACGTTGTTGTTATGATTTTCCCTTCTGTATGAGCCTGATAGTCGGGGGCATAAAGGCATTGCAGGAGGGCTGATGGCAGTGCAAACGTACCTTCGTTTGTGATGAGCCAGTCTTCCTCTACGATGTGTGTGCCACGTGTTAGACTTTCGATGAAGTATTCTGAACTGGCATCATGAACGGCATGATAGAATGCCATCCCACCCATGAACCGGAAACCAGAACGTTGAGTGTCTGGTTCGGCAGATGCTGGGCGTGGTGCCAGCAGACGTACGAACTCATAGTCGCGGTCGGCAGTGATGGTGTATCTCACGTGCACCCTGTCGCCCACCTGAAGATGTTCCGTGCTACTCAGATCACGTCGGATACGGAGACCCTCTTGTTGCGCCTCGATGTCCTGTGCGGGAATCTGATACTGAGCATATACGGCTCCATAGGAGAGATTCTGGCTTGTCTTTTCTACCAACAGTTTCTGAGGTGCGCCTTCTGCTTCCACCCACTGGCGCACATAGCCCAGTCTAGTATTGGGTGTGCTGATGCTGGTGGACTTTTGGCCTGCACGAAGGGTAATCTTGTCTGTTCCCTGTAGGAATCGTGCGTCGGTGTTGAGCAATGCGTATATGGCATCGGCAGCCTGCGCCGCATGGTCCCACTCTCGTGTATGCTTCATGCCCACAAGCCATTCCTGCATGGCGCAGAGCGTGGCGGTATCTTGAGGTTCTATCATGCGGATGGCCTCCATCATGAGCACATGTTCGCTGGTCTTGCGGTCCATGTTCTGCCTATTGCTTGGGTAAGCCAGATGCATCCCATCGGGCTGCTGGAGCAGGGTGTGCAGGCGGTTCATCAGACTTGTGGCTTGTTTCTCTTCGCCATACTGATGAAGGACAATGGCAGCCAGGGCACGTTCTTCCCGGTCCGTCTTGCTTGCATACTTCTTGAGCATACTGATCATGCTCTGGATGTCAGCTTTTTCCTGGGATGTCAGCATCTGCCGATAGTCGGTCAGTCCAATGGCATAAAGCGTGTTCAGATGCCTGTTCAGGAGTCTTTGCTCATCCTCTTTGTCTGTGGCTCTCATGTCCTTTGCCATTTCCTGGAGTAAGAATTTGAAGGCCTGCTGACGCATCTCCCTCTGTATGGGCATCTCGTTGTCAGTCTGGGCATAGAGTCTTGCCAGTTGACACGCTACATTCTGGGTGATGAATATGCTTCCCGTCATGCCAGGATACCATGCAAACGAGCCATTGGGATATTGCAGATTCTTCAGGGCATTCAGCATGGTCATGCGGTAGTGTTCCTGTGTCACGTCGTGGAAGAGTGTGGCCAACTGTTGTCTGTGCTTGCGTTCGTTGTTGGCTTCCAGTGCCAAAGGTGTCTCCTGCAGGATGATATTGGTCAGTTCCTGGTTCCTAGTAAGCGGACTCTCCAGCATGGTAGTGTCTGTCTGGTTCCATTCCCTGATGGCTTCTTCCACCTCGGGGAACTTCTGACCGATGCTGTAGGCGGTGGCTCCGGCATAATATGCAGAGGTGAGGCTGAGCGCATCCTTCCATCGGGGTGATGCCATGGAGGGGAGCGTCTGGATGGCCAACCACTTGGGGTCGCGGGTGTACTCTATGACAAGCGATCTGTTGACTGCTTTCTCGCTGTCGTGTGCAAAGAGCTTGCTCAGGTCTATGGTGTGTGTCCCTGGCGTTCTGAGACTGAAAACCTTAGTCTCCGTGATGTTCTGCATGTCGGATAATACAGGCAAATATCGTTGCTCGCCATCGCTGAAGTCTTCTCCCTGGGCCACCCACTTGACGGTGATGGCGGGATGCTCCATATTTCCAGAATACGGGAAGAGGAAGGTGGTGTCTGACAGGGCGTCCAGTTCAAACCGAACAGATTTGCGCATGAGCTCCTTCTCGCTTTCTGTATCATAGACAGCCAGGGTGGCTTTGCCCCGCTGGCAGTTCTGACTTCTGTTTCTGATGCTTGCCGTCAATGTCCCTTGGTCTCCGTCCCTGAGGAATCGAGGCAGATGCAGTTCGGCCATCAGTTCCTTTTCCGCTACGATGGTGGTGTCCAGCATGCCCGTCAGCATGTCGGCCGTATGTGCCATGCCGAGCAGATGCCATCTGGTCATGCTCTCGGGCAGAGTGAAACTGATTTTCAGTTGCCCTTGTTCATCGGTGCGCAATCGGGGCATATAGAAGGCCGTTTCCTCGAGATGGGTGCGCAGGCTGCTGTTCATGTCCATCTCTTCAGCATCATCTGCCTCCTCAACTTCCATTTTCGTACTTGCAAATGTGGCATTGACGCTATTACGGTCGAGACCAGCAATCCTTCCTGCGACTATCACTTCCTTTACGTTGTCATACGTGCTGATTCGGGACTTCTTGGCAGATGCTTTTAAGGTCTTCTGTCCCGAGGCTCCCTGGATTCTGGCTCCTCGTACCAGCAGAGGAACAGCTTCCTTGCCGTTAGTGTCTTCGTGGTAAATGTGGTCAATATCCAGCAGAGAGAACTGTCGCACGTGTTCCTTTACGTACCGAGGTGTGAATCCTATGCTGAGGTGGGATGTCTTGTCGTACCTGGGGATGTCCTGCCATACCAGTCTGGAGGGTATCCGGTAGGGCCTTTTGATAGCCATCCTAAGCTGATGCTTGCTTAGTGCATCCAGTGAAGCATCGTAGAGGCTGGCAGTCAGATTGGCCGCAGCTGGCCTTCCGTCGGGATGCTTGATGGTGAGTGTCCACTCCTCCTTCTGACCTGGGCGCAGATGGTCACGGAAGGAGTCCCAATGCATAGACAGCTTGTAGTTGGGCTGTTCCTGCTTGAGGATGGCAGAACAGGTCTCCATGTCGCCTTCGTGGAAGAGAATACTGCAGATGTGAATGCCTTGTCCGTATTCTTTACGATAGGGGATGTCCCATGTCTGCAGGGTATTGCTCAGATGAACCAGGGTGTCGATGACCGTGCTCTGAGCACATTCGGCAGTTATCCTCATCCAGGCATCCCGTAGAGATGTACCTATCTGGATCTGTCCTGCTTTTCCCTCTGAGAATGTACCTTGTATGGATTCCAGATGAAGTTTCTCGTGGTGATATAGGACGGTGTCATGGAGGGAATTAAGTTCGAATTTGCTGTTCCATGAGGCTGTATCTCCCTGTATGTTAGCCGTGGCATGCAGTTCGTACCATCCCGATTCCATTGCCTTCAGTTCCTTAGGCAGGGTGGGTACACCTGCTTGTATGATGAAATTTTTCTTTTCCTTCCCATCCTGGATTATCCTGCAGTTGATACTACCCTTGACAGACTGGTCGGTACGGGAAAATAAACTGAGGGTCCATGGAGTCAGTTTTTCTTTACATAGGAACTTACTGATTCCGCCTGAGAGGCGCAGGGGCGTACTGCATAGGTGAACTCTGATATCTCCTTGTTGCGTTTCACCTTGTGGAGAGAGAGCATCCACAGAAAGTGCCAGCACGCGTCCTAACTTCAGGTCGTCGGCATTTGATTTTACAGGGATACTGAGTTCAAATTGTCCTTCTTCGTTGGTCCATAGAGTATCTATGTTTTCCGATACCTCTTTGCCCAGATAGCGCAGCCACCAGGAGTAGGTCCATCGGTAAGAACCTGTGATGCGCGCGTTGGTAACTGGTATTCCGCTGTATGTGAGTACTTTACCTTTGATGTTAACAGAATCGGCATCCAAGGCGGGTTCCTCGGGTTGTGAGAGTTCCACTCGGAAGGTGGGACGCACATATTCCTCCACTCTGATGTATGCGTCGGAGTGGTCTTGGTTTGTGATGTTGTATTCTCCGGGCAGGCAGGTGGAGGGTAGGGTGATGCTGTCAGCCAGTACACCCATCTCATCGGTCTTGCATTTCTTGCTCCACACGGTTTTCCTGTTGCCATCGTACAGAACGATATTGTATTCCTTGTTGGGAATCACTTCGGCATCCCATCCCTTCTGACTGTATGCCACGGCGCTCATCATGATCTTCTGCCCTGGTCGATAGATGCTGCGGTCTGTGGTGATGACCATATGGCGCTCGGTTTCCTCCTTTCTGGGGCCTGAGTTTGTCCAATAGGACAGTCTCTGGCGCAGCAGAGCATTGTCCTTCGCGCGCGATACCTTAATATAAAGGTGCTCCTCATCTTCGGCCTTGCCCAAGAGGGCACATCCTTCGGCGTCGGTAGTTAGTGTGCTGATAGGGGTATAGCCGTTCTCGAAATCAGACTTTTTGGAAACTTCTATATGGACGCCGGGCATGGGCTCTCCTGTCTTCTGGTCCACGGCAGTCATCCTGATGCTGTTGTCTTGTAGCACCTGATTATAAAGTCCTATGCGCGATATACGCATCATGCACACCTGTGGCTGAGGCTTGTTGTCCAAGGGCGCATCGGTGCTGGCTTCCAGAACCACGGCATAAAGTCCGCAATCGGGCGAGTACCAATCTATGGTGTCCAGGAATACTTCAGCCTTGCTCCCGTCCTTATGAAGTTGCAGGCAGGTGTCCCAGGTTCTCTGGCCTTGCTTGCGTACCTTCTTGAGCAGTTTCTTCTCATCCTGTTCGTCAGCATCCTGCTGATGGTTATTGAAGTCAGATGGGAGCTGATAGACGGAGAGTTTGATGTTGCGTATGTTTTTCGTGCGAATGGGTATCTGGATGGTGTCCTGCGGATAGGCTATTTTGGGCCAGCTGACATTGATTTCGGGGCTTTGGATATCCCTGTGCAGGTTTTCGAGATTGCCTTCCCATGGGCTCCTGGGCCACTTGTTTCTGGCCTCTTCGAGCCACGAGAGACGGTCCTGTCCCTGCTTGTCGCGGTCGCTCAATCTGGCAGAAGCCAGTTTCAGATAGACTTCTATGCCAGCCTCCAGGTCGCTGTATTCCTGTCGCAGAGCCAGCAGCTTTTCCTTGGGAGAGGGGTCTTTGCTTTCCCACACACTTTCCAGCTGGGTGCAGAGAGCGGCTTCGCGCAGTCCGTGCCTGTTGTAGAAGGCCGCCACCGAGTCGGCTGTGGGCAGACCTTTGACTTCTCTTATCCATGCATTCAGGTCTCTGGTCATGGCTCGCCAAACCACCGAGAGCATGTCGCCTCGGTAGATATCTTCATCCTTTCCTCGCTTCACCAGGGGAATCCACTCTTTGGCTTTTGCCTGGTGCAGCAATTCCATGTTGCCAAGTGCTTCCCGATAGAGCAGGCTTGCATGCGAGATGTAGTCCATGTGACTCCACTCCCTGATGCTGTCAGACGGACTTTCTGTCTGGTGATGCGGGGATGTTGCCCTGTGCGTATTGAGCATCAGCAGGTGTGCCAGGGTGGCTTGATATATGGCTTTTGAAGTGGCGTCATCCTGCCGCTTGATGACCATTCGCAAGGTATCGATATTCTCAAAAAACCTGTCGGGCGTGATATCTTCGGTCCGATGGAATTGCTCGAGCAAGTTTACCAACGGCAAAGCCCTGCCTTGTCCCCATGCTGATGAGGACAAAGCAAGGAAGAGAGTGAGAACCAAGAGGGTCTTCCCTATATGCCCCTGTTTACTCATCCTTATTTTGAGTTGTCGGGTTTGATGGCCAGAACTTCTATTTCCACGAGAGCACCTTTAGGCAAGTCTTTTACGGCCACGGCGCTACGTGCGGGGAAGGGTTCTGTGAAGAACTGGGCATAGACTTCGTTCATGGCGGCAAAGTTCTGGATGTCGCTCAGGTAAACGGTGGTCTTTATCACGTTCTCCATGTCGGTGCCTGCAGCCTGCAGGATGTTTCTCGCGTTGGTCAGAGCCTGGCGTGTCTGTTCCTGTATGCTGCCTTCTACGAATTGTCCCGTAGCGGGGTCGATGGGAATCTGTCCGCTGGCAAATATCATACCATTGGCTTCGATGGCTTGACTGTAGGGCCCAATGGCTGCGGGAGCTTGATTTGTGTGAATAGACTTCATGCTCATGGTCTTTGTGTGTTTATATTTGACATTCCCCCTCTTGCTTATTGTCAGCAGAGGTCTTTCGGGTCTCTTCGGTATGTTGGTCGTTACGGGTTTCCACCTTGAATCCTTTGTCGGTCAGCGCTTGTCTGATATCTTCGATATGCTGCTCGTTACGGGTTTCCACTTTGATGCGAAGCTGGCAAGCTGTCACGAGTGCCGAGTCATCATTCCGTTCGTGATGAACGCTGATGACGTTGCCACCCATGCTGGCCACTATCTGGCTCACGCCCACCAGCTGACCGGGTTTGTCTTCCAGTTCCACTGTGAAGGTACATGTGCGTCCGCTTTTGGCCAAACCTCGGTTGATGACTCGGTTCAGTATGGTCACATCTATGTTTCCTCCACTCACTATGCATATGGTCTTGCGTCCCTTGACAGGTACTTTACCAAACATGGCGGCAGCCACGCTCACCGCTCCAGCTCCTTCGGCCACCATCTTGTGCTGTTCGATAAGAGCCAGGATGGCTGCGCAAATCTCATCTTCGGTGACAGTCACGATGCCATCCAGATATTTCTGACAGGTGTCATAGGTGATCTGTCCCGGCTGCTTTACGGCAATGCCATCGGCAATGGTGCTCACGTTGCTTAGTCGGAGTATCTGATGGTCCTCCATGCTCTGGTACATGCTGGGCGCTCCTGCTGCTTGTACGCCCCATACCTCCACTTTCGGATTGAGTTGCTTGATGGCAAAAGCCACTCCGCTGGCCAGTCCGCCTCCGCCGATAGGGACAATGACCACCTGCACGTCAGGCAGTTGCTCCAGCAATTCCAGTCCGATGGTACCCTGTCCGGCTATTACATTCTCATCGTCAAAGGGATGAATGAACGTGTATCCGTGTTGGTCTCTTAGCGATAGCGCCTGCTGGTAGGCATCGTCATAGACACCTGGCACCAGGCAGATTTCTGCCCCATAGCCTCGTGTGGCTTCCACCTTGCTTATAGGCGCACCATCGGGCAGGCAGATGATACTCTTGATGCCATTGCAGCTGGCTCCCAATGCCACGCCCTGGGCATGGTTGCCTGCCGAGCAGGCTATCACGCCATGCTTCTTCTCCTGCTCGGTCAGGCATGCTATCTTGTAACATGCACCGCGCACCTTGAACGATCCTGTCACCTGCAGGTTTTCAGGCTTCAGATAGATGTCTGCTTCGGGATTCAGCTTGGGAGCCCGTACCAGGTCGGTTCTGCGTATGACGCGGCTCAGGGCATAACGTGCCTTGTAGAAACTGTCGAGATTCAGCATTTGGCAGGTATCTCCTTGAGTAGTTCTTTGAGGAATATCCAGAATTTCTCCACCGAGGGAATGTTGCATCGTTCGTTGGGTGTGTGAGGGCTTCTGAGTGTGGGACCGAAGCTCACCAGATCCATCTGTGGATATACGCCACCTATGATGCTGCATTCCAGTCCGGCATGGCAAACCTGCACCTTGGCATCTTCGCCAAAGGTGTCCTTATATACTTTCACCATGGTGGCAGTGATGGGACTCTGGAAGTTGGGCTGCCATGCACCATACTGTCCTCCATATTCTACCTTCATGCCAGCCATGCTGAAACAGCATTGCTGCATCTCCTGCAGATACTCCATCATGGTCTCGTTGCTGCTGCGTGCCAGGATGAGAACCGAAGCTTCACCGTTGCCAATGTTTACGATTCCCAGGTTGCTGCTGGTCTCTACCACATCGGGGATGCTGGGAATGTATCGGAGCACACCATCGTGACATGCCATGATGGCATCCACAAGGTTGTCCTGTATCTCCAGGGGAACCTGTCCTGCAGGCATGATGGTGTCTTCTATGGTTATCTCCATGCCATCCTCGATGCCTGCATATTCATTGCGGAAGGTGTCCAGACAATATGCGGCCAGGTCTTTCAGGTCTTCCATGTTCTCCTGTGGAATGGTCAATACGGCCGTAGCCGTACGGGGTATGGCATTGCGCATGTTGCCGCCATTCCAGGTGCAGAGGCGTGCCTCATCGTCGGCTATGGCCTGACGAACGAAGCGTGCCATCAGTTTGTTGGCATTTGCACGTCCCTCGTTGATTTCCAGTCCGCTATGTCCACCCTTGAGTCCCTGCAGGCTTACCTTTACGGCTATGTCTCCTGCTTCAGGAGCCACCTCCTTGTATTGCATGGTGGCGCTGATGTTCACACCTCCTGCACTTCCGATGACAAACTCACCCATGGTCTCGTTGTCCATATTGAGCAGGATATCGCCATGCAGCGTGTCGGCTGCCAGATGATTCACGCCATACATGCATGTTTCCTCATCTGCAGTGATGAGTGCCTCCAGGGGGCCGTGCACCAGGTCCTGGCTCTCCATGATGGCCATGATGGCCGCCACTCCCATGCCGTCGTCACTTCCCAATGTTGTACCCTTGGCCTTCACCCAGTCGCCATCGATATAGGTCTCTATGGGGTCTGTCTCAAAGACATGTGTGCTCTCATCGGTTTTCTGTGGCACCATATCCATGTGGGCCTGCAGGACTGCCATCTTGCGATCTTCCATACCAGGTGTGGCAGGTTTGCGCATAACGATGTTCTCGGCATTGTCCTTGAATGCTTCTATGTGATGCTCTTTTGCCCAGTTGAGCAGAAATTCCTGCACCTTCTGCAGATGTCCGCTGGGACGTGGAACTTGTGTGAGCAGATAGAAATTGTGCCAGATAGCTTGTGGAGCGAGCTCCTTGATAGATGTTGCCATATACTTATATGTTTTTTGTGTGTTTGAAACTAAGTAGAAATTTTCTATATCATCATGCACTCAGATGCTGAGCACGCATACTCTTGAGACAAAGGTAGGCCGTTTCCCTGAATGCAACAAGCGCAAATTCCTAAAATGTCCTAATTTCCGTCTGTCAGTATAGTGTATGAGGGGAAAAAAGGCCTGTCGTGAAACAAATGGAATGTGTTTGCTTGCCCAGGAGAGACAAGTTTCCTAACTTTGTGGAAGAAATAACGCATGCCAGTGTGCATGCCTGACAACACACATATCTCTATATATGATGAAATACGATTTTGATAAGCCCGTGGACCGTACTGGTTCCAACGACTTGAAGCATACAGCTTTGGCCGATAGGTGGCATCGTACCGACCTGCTTCCCCTCTGGGTGGCAGATATGGATTGGGAGACTCCTCCGTTCATTACCGAAGCTCTCAGGCAGAGATTGGACCATTCGCTGTATGGTTATACCGACCTGCCCAAGGATTACTGGAATGTGGTTATCCGATGGGTGAAGGATCATCATGGGTGGCAGATGCAATCGGAGTGGATGTCCTTTGTGCCTGGAATTGTCAAGGGCATAGGCATGGTTATTTGTGCCTTGCTCTCTCCTGGCGATAAGGTAATCATTCAGCCACCGGTGTATCATCCTTTCCGCCTCGTTCCCCAAGGGTATGGTCATGAGGTGGTGATGAATCCTCTCAAGCAACGTCCTGATGGCTATTATGATATGGACTTTGAACATTTGGCTCAGGTGGCCGATGAACGTTGTCGCTTGTTGATTCTCTGCAATCCTCACAACCCTGGAGGCATCTGCTGGCCCAGGGAGACCCTGGAGCGCTTGGCTAAGTTCTGTTACGAGCGTGGCATCCTGGTCATCAGCGATGAGATTCACTGTGACATGGCGCTTTATGGACATCATCACATTCCCTTTGCCAGCACCTGTAAGGAGGCCGAGCAGAACAGTATTACGTTTGCTGCGCCCTCCAAGACCTTCAATATGGCAGGCCTGGTGTCCTCGTGGGCAGTGGTCCCCAACGAACAGTTGCGCCGGCGGTTCTATGGTTGGATGGAGGCAGGAGAGCTGAATGAGCCCACTCTGATGGCTCCCATCGCCACCATGGCCGCATTTACCCAAGGGGAAGAATGGCGCAGGCAGATGTTGCAATACGTGCAGGACAATATAGAATATGTGATAGACTTCTGTCGCACGAATATCCCTGAGATACGTCCCTTGCGTCCGCAGGCGTCGTTCCTGGTATGGCTTGACTGTCGCAAACTGCAACTCACTCATGACCGTCTGCTGCAGTTATTTATAGAGGAGGCCCATCTGGCGCTCAATGACGGTGAGATGTTTGGCCCTGGCGGAGAGGGATACATGAGGCTCAATGTGGGAACCCAGCGCTCTGTGCTCGTACAAGCCATGGAGTCGCTTGCCCAGGCAGTGGCTCGCTTGAAGCAGTAAGTTCACATACGCACAGGTAATCGGGTGCCTAAGGCGGGCATTAAGGATAATTTCTGTCCGAAAAACCATGTTCTGTGGTGACATTGTGTCATATAATTGCCTTGCGCTCCATCAAAACGATAGTTGGATTTTTGCGACTTCAACTTGCAATCTAGAAAATCAGAATTGCACATTTTGGCCCTTTTGTGCAAAAAATCATTGACCAACGACTCAGTTTTTGGTCCATTTTATTCAAAGTTCGCTTGGTCGACCGACCATAAGGTCTGTGGTCGACCGACCATAGGGTGCTTGCACGACCGACCAGGGAAAAATATTTCGATTATCTTGACAAATCGTGGCCATTTTGGGCTATTTTCGACATCGCTCAAATTCGAGCGAGGTTGACCTCGGTGGATTTTGAGCGATTCTAGGAGCACTTTGGAAATTCAAATCGTAAGTAAAAAAGCCGATATCGTGAGCAAAGTGTCAGTTCGTACGGAGGTTCCTGCTGTGTGAATTCTTGCTTTTTGCACAGTCTCATGATGGGAGGAAAAAATGCCAAATTATAGGCAATAAGTTGTGCTTGTAAAATAATAATGCTACCTTTGTAGGCGTATAAGGTCATAAAGATACGATTACGAGCGTTTGATTGAACGATTATAAAGCAGAATAACATATCGTAACCTATAAAATAAAAATGTATAAATGAGACGGACATCCGTGTTATTTCTCGTATACCTGATGGTCATGCTGGTTCCAGTACAGACACTGGCCCAGGAGTCGGCCATGGTCAATCCTCAGGATGTGAAGCCTACGAGTACCCTCTACATCAATAATCGTGCCCCATTGTCCCCCAATGTTTTCCTCAAACTGCCTTTGGGCAGTATACAAGCGCGTGGCTGGTTGGGAGAAATCCTTCATCGCCAGTCGGAAGGCTTGGCAGGAAGGCTTGGCGAGATAAGCGACTGGCTCGACAAGAAAGGTAATGCATGGCTGGAACAGGGTGGCTCGCACGGATGGGAGGAGGTTCCCTACTGGTTGCGAGGCTATCATGCCTTGGCTTGCCAGTTGGGAGAGAAGAAGATGCTGGATGAGGCTCACTTCTGGATAGAGGCCATTCTCAAGAGCGCACAGCCCGATGGATACTTCGGACCTGTCAATGCGAACAAGGACGGGCGCAGGGAACTGTGGGCCAATATGCTTGCCCTGCAGATTCTGCAGGATTACTACGAGCATACGGGTGATGAGCGCGTACTCTCTGTCATGACTGCTTACTGCCGCTGGGAACTGGATTACCCCGAGGAGAAGTTCCTGAAAGATTACTGGGAGAACAGCCGCGGTGGTGACAATATGCTCAGTGTCATTTGGCTCTATAATCGCACAGGGGAAGCCTTCCTGCTCGACCTCGTGCGCAAGATACATCGCTGTACCGCCAACTGGATGCAGGAGAGCACCTTGCCCAATTGGCACAATGTAAATGTGGCAGAGTGCTTCCGTGAGCCTGCCACCTACTCGCTTCTGCCCGGTGAGAAAGGTGCCCTCAGGAGTACGTATAACAACTTCAGTCTCATCCGCCGTATCTATGGTCAGGTGCCAGGAGGAATGTTCGGATCAGATGAGAATTGCCGACATGGTTACGTCGACCCTCGACAGGGAACAGAGACATGCGGATTTGTGGAGCAAATGCTTTCCGATGAGATCCTCATGGCACAAACGGGCGACATGATGTGGGCAGCCAATCTGGAAGATGTGGCCTTCAACAGTCTGCCTGCCGCTATGACCGAGGATATGAAGGCCTTGCGCTATCTCACCTGTCCCAACATGGTGCAGTCCGACAGCCGCAATCATCATCCTGGGGTGGACAACCGCGGCCCCTTCTTCTCCATGAATCCCTTCAGCAGTCGCTGTTGTCAGCATAATCATGCCATGGGTTGGCCTTACTATGCACAGAATCTGGTGCTGGCAAGTGCCGACGGTGGGGCAGCCCTGCTTACCTATTCCGATTGCAAAGCAACTCTGCTGGTGGGTGAGGGGCAGAAGATAATCATTGACGAGCAGACACAGTATCCATTCAGCGAAGATATACTGGTGACCATAAGCGGACTGGGCAAGAAGGGGACGGTAAGATTCCCTCTGTATCTGCGTATACCAGAGTGGACGGGTGATGCCCACGTGCAGGTCAACGGACAGACTGTGGACTGCATGCCTCGCGAAGGACTCTTGCGCATCAGCCGTACGTGGCGTGAGGGCGATCAAGTACAGCTGCATCTACCCATGCACTTGAGCTTGCGCAGATGGTCCCTCAACAAGAATAGCGTGAGTGTGGACTACGGCCCCCTCACCATGAGTCTGCTTATTCAGGAAAGGCGAGTACAGGTGGACAGCCGCAAGACAGCCATCGGCGATTCTCATTGGCAGGAGAATGCAGATGCCAGCCAATGGCCTACCACCGAAATCTATGCCGACAGTCCCTGGAACTATGCTCTGGTACCCTCGCTCAGGAATATGCAGGTGGAGCGTATCGCGTGGCCCGAGAACAACTATCCTTTTGCTCCAGCCACAGTACCCTTGCGCATAAAGGCTCGTGGGGCTCTGGTGCCCTCGTGGGGACAGGACGAGACCGGATTGTGCCAGGTGCTACCCGAACCGTGTGCACCCAGAGGTCATATGGAGGATATCATACTGATTCCCATGGGAGCAGCACGCCTGCGCATCTCTGCCTTCCCTCCCTGTGAAGGCAAAGGCTCCGGTCAGAAAGGTCGGTGCAAGTGAAGAATCATTCAAGAGACATTCAATACTCATACAAGAGAGCAACATATCAATTCATTCGAGTTCAGACCAACGTGGTCTGCTCTCCTTATTAACAACTATAAAACCAAAAAACAAAGATGAGAAAGCTGATGACTGCTGCCATTCTGACTATGGCATTATCAGGACAGGCACAGACAAGTGAATTTTTCCAACCGTATCAGAGTACGGACCTGCGTCTGCCCTCTGTACCTTTGGTAGTAAATGATCCCTACTTCTCAGTGTGGTCACCCTTTGACAAACTCACAGACGGAACCACACGCCACTGGACCGATGCCGAGAAACCTCTGGTGGGTTACCTGAGAGTGGACGGAACCACTTATCGTTTCATGGGCAAGCCCGCCGAATACGTGCTTCAGTCCATCGCTCCCATGGCCAACGAAGAGCGCTGGGAGGGCCTCGTGACTCATGAAGTTCAGCCCAACGGATGGGCCAAGGAAGATACCGACGTGAGCAAGTGGAAAAAGGAAAAGGCTGCTTGGGGGTCCGACGGACTCGACTTCGTAAGCAACAAGTGGAGCAAGGAGGGTAGCGATATCTATATCCGCCGCGAGGTGGAGCTCTCAGCCGAGCAACTGGCTGCCGACCTCTATATGAAATACTCTCATGACGATGTGTTCGAGCTCTTTATCAACGGCAAGAAAGTGGTTACCACGGGCGAGACCTGGGTGGACGATGTGGTACTCCATCTGGATGCCGACCTCAAGAAACTCCTTCATGAGGGCAAGAACGTGATTGCTGCACATTGCCACAATACCACGGGTGGAGCCTATGCCGACTTCGGACTCTATCGCAATATCAAGTCCAATGACATCAAGGTGGAGACTGCTGTGCAGAAGAGCGTGGACGTGCTGGCCACCAACACCTATTATACTATGGCGTGCGGTCCTGTGGAACTCGACTTGGTCTTCACAGCCCCCATGCTCATCGATGATTATGATCTGATCTCCACCCCCATCAACTACATCTCTTATCAGGTGCGCAGTACCGATGGCAAGAAGCACGACGTGCAGTTCCTGCTCACTGCCGATGCCACACAGGCCATCAACAAGAGCAATCAGCCCACCCTCACCTCTCGCGGATTTGAGGATGGTATCGCTTATGTGAAGGCAGGAACCGTGGAGCAGCCCATCTTGGCCAAGAAGGGTGACGGCATCTGTATCGACTGGGGTTACTTCTATATGCCCGCCATCAACGGAAACGTGTCCATGGGTCAGCCTAACAAGATGCTCGAGGCCTTCGTGCAGACAGGTAAGTTCCCTCGTCCTGACCGCACTCAGATGCAGGGTGAGAAGGGTCGTTCTGCCCGTCGTGGAATCCGGGCCGAGAATGTGGCTGAAATGCCTGCCATGGCTTATGTGCACAATTTCGGACAGGTAGAGCAGGCCAGCAGCTTCACCATGCTGGGTTATGACGAGGTGCAGGATATCGAGTACATGTATGAGCGATATAAGGGCTACTGGGCTCATGGAGGCCAGGTAAGCATCTTCCAGGCTTTCCGCAACCTGCAGAGCCGCTATGCTGCCATCATGGCCCGTTGCCGTGCCTTTGATAAGCAGATCTATGATGATGGAATGGCTGCCGGTGGCAAGGAGTATGCCGAGATACTGAGCGGTTCCTACCGCCATGTGATGGCTGCTCACAAGCTGTTTGAGGATAAGGATGGCAACCTTCTGTGGTTCTCCAAGGAGAACAACTCCAACGGTTGTGTCAATACCGTAGACCTCACTTATCCCGAAGCACCTCTGTTCCTGGTTTACAATACAGAACTCCAGAAGGCCATGATGACCAGTATCTTCGAGTATAGCAAGAGCGGTCGCTGGACCAAGCCTTTTGCTGCTCATGACCTGGGTACCTATCCCATTGCCAATGGTCAGGTGTACGGAGGCGACATGCCTCTGGAGGAGGCCGGTAACATGATTACACTGGCAGCACAAATCTGTCTGCAGGAGGGCAATGCCTCTTACGTGGCTCCCTATTGGGAAGATATCACCGTGTGGGCCGACTATCTCTCAGAGAATGGTCAGGATCCCAGCAATCAGCTCTGTACCGATGACTTTGCGGGCCACTGGGCACACAACTGCAACCTCTCGCTCAAGGCTATCTGCGGCGTGGCAGGATATAGCGTGCTGGCACGCTTGAGAGGCGATGAGGCTACTGCCGATAAGTATCTGGCACGTGCCAGAGAGATGGCACAGAAGTGGGAGAAGGATGCCCTCGAGGGTGACCACTACCGCCTGGCATTTGACCGCAAGAACACCTGGAGCCAGAAGTACAACATGATATGGGACAAGCTCTGGGGACTGAACCTCTTCTCGGATAAGGTGTACGAGCGCGAGATTAAGTACTATCTGAAGGTTCAGAACAAGTACGGACTGCCTCTTGACTGCCGTAAGGACTACACCAAGAGTGACTGGATCATGTGGACTGCAGCCATGGCTCCCGACATGCCCACCTTCCAGAAGTTCGTTACTCCCGTCTACCGTTACATCAACGAGACCGAGAGCCGCGTGCCCATCAGCGACTGGAGTGATACCAAGACCGCCAAGATGGTTGGCTTCAAGGCTCGTAGCGTGATAGGCGGTTACTGGATGAGAGTTCTCACCGAGAAGATGGCCAAGTAAAAACCGGGCCTTCATTCTTAAGGCATAATTCTTATACTCCGGAGGGGTTCCTGACGAAACAGCAGCGAACCTCTCCGGATTCGTTTTTCTCCCTCTCTCTCCTGCATCACCAGGTAGGTTCGTGCCTGTTACGTTTTGTTGTGCAGATGGGGCTCGCCTGGTATGGGTGAGTGGCAGCTTGATTTTATGTCCAAGAGATTCGTCATTTATACTCCTGAGACAGGAAAATTATGTAATTTTGCGCTGGAAAAAGCAATTCGTTATGAGAATAGGATTTGACAACGAGAAGTATCAGCGCATACAATCAGAACATATCAAGGAGCGAATCTCTCGCTTCGACGGTAAACTCTATCTCGAGTTGGGAGGCAAACTCTTTGATGACCATCATGCCAGTCGTGTACTGCCCGGTTTCCTTCCGGACAGCAAGTTGCGCATGTTCCAGAAGTTGAGTGACAGCATAGAGATAGTGATAGTCATCAGCGCCACGGACATCGAGAAGAACAAGACTCGCGCTGACCTGGGCATCACCTATGATGAGGATGTCCTTCGCTTGCGGGGGGAGTTCCAGGCGAGAGGTTTCATGGTGGGGTCGGTGGTGATTACGCATTACAACGGCCAGCCTGCGGCTTCAGCTTTCCGTAAAAGGCTTGAGCGGGATGGTATCAAGACCTATTGTCATTATCTCATAGAGGGGTATCCCCACAACGTGGCACTCATAGCCTCCGACGAAGGATTTGGCAGGAATGACTATGTGGAGACCGAGCGCCCCTTGGTGATAGTCACTGCCCCCGGTCCGGGGAGTGGCAAGATGGCCGTCTGTCTCAGTCAGCTATACAATGAGCACAAGAGGGGTGTGAGAGCGGGATACAGCAAGTTTGAGACCTTCCCGGTGTGGAATCTGCCCCTCAAGCATCCTGTCAACATAGCCTATGAGGCAGCCACTGCCGACTTGAATGATGTCAACATGATAGACCCCTTCCATCTGGATGCCTATAACAAGATAGCGGTGAACTATAATAGGGATATCGAAATCTATCCCGTACTGAATGCGCTCTTCGAGGGTATCTATGGGTCCAATCCTTATAAGTCTCCCACCGACATGGGTGTCAACATGGTGGGTTTCTGTATCAGCGACGATGACGTCTGCTGCGAGGCATCCAAGAATGAGATTATTCGCCGGTATTATGATGCCACCAACAAGATGGCACGAGGTGCTTGCAACGAAGCCGAAATCAGCAAGATTCAATTACTCTTCAATCAAGCCCGTATCAACACCTCCTTCCGCCGTACCACCACGGCTGCCAAGGAGCATTTGGCTGCCACAGGGCACACCTCTGCCGCCATAGAACTGGAAGACGGAACCATCATCACAGCACACTCCAGCGAGTTGCTGGGCTGCAGCGCCGCTCTTTTGCTTAATGTCACCAAGCATTTGGCACAAATAGACCATGAGATTAAGTTAATCCCACAGTCGATGATAGAACCCATCCAGCACACCAAGGTGAGTTATCTGGGTGGCAGAAATCCTCGCTTGCATACCGATGAGGTGCTGGTGGCACTCTCCGTCCTGTCGGAGAACGACGAGAATTGCCGTCGTGCCCTGGAGCAGTTGCCTAAGCTGCGCGGCTGTCAGGTGCATTGTACTGTGATGCTGAGCGAGGTGGATCAGCGCATCTTCAAGAAGCTGGGTGTCAACCTTACCTGCGAACCCGTGCTCAAGCGGTAAGGCACTCCCTCATCTTCCCTACCCGAAGGATTCCACCTCGGCAGAGTAATGGCCGTAGATATACTCCAGCACCAGTCTGCCATACTTGCCCCGCTCGTGCAGCATCGATGCTACTCTGCCCATGGTCATGCGCCAGTTTATTTCCACGCAGGGACAGATGCCTTCCTGGCAGAGCATCATATCTATGCCCACGGGCCCTTTGTAGGTATAAGTCTTCAGCTCTTCCTCCCACCATCGGCGTATCTCCATCAGCTGCATGGGGTCCACGTACTGAGCCAGCCATTGGAACTTCTGCATCTCCGGTGCCACCCAGTTGCCCATATAGGCTCCCTGGGCATTGGTGTAGAAGAGTGAGAGTCCTTTGTATTGAACATCTCCCTCTCCGTCGCATTCAAACTCCAGGGCAAAGTCGGCCACCTTCTGGAGCCATCGTTCCACCACCACACTTCCTTGTCTGCTGAGGATGTTGCGCATCCATTCCTGCCTGTGTGCAGCATGGGAGCGCATGAGACCTCGTCCGCTGCTGCTCCAAGGGGCTTTCAGCAGAGCCTCGGGCCATTGGCTGAGGGCTTCCTCTGCTTCCTCTTCGCTCTGGCATAGCATGCTCCATCCTGCCAGTCGCTCTCCCAGCAGTCCGTCCTCCCTGCATTTCTTCAGGGCATCCACAGCAGTCCTGCGGTGTGAGAGACTGCGAATCTTCTGCAGTTCCGTGCTTGAGGGAAGAAATCGGTCCTCCACTCCAGCCTGCCGCAGTTGGTGCACCAAGGCTGGACTCCATCCCCACGGGCGTATCTCATCGCCATCCTTTAGTTCCAGCGGATCTTCGCCATTCCACACCTTGTCCTCATCCTCTGCCCACCAGAGAGGCAGCCAGTGAAGTTCTTCTCTCATCTGGCGAATGTTAGACGGTGCGGTATAGCCAGCAGTCCCGTCGGCCAGCGCCATATCGTTTTCGGGATTGAATATGTGTACTTTCATATTGCCACAAAGATACTCAATAATTTGGAGGGAAGTGTTTTTTCCTATAATTTTGTCAGATAGATATTGAGGAAGTGACCTCTTGCTTGCGTTGAGATGACATGTACGAACAGGCAAGAGGAATATAATAATGTAAGTGCAGATAATGAAATGGAACATAAATGCATAGACTGTTTTGTGCCTTATGAGTCTGATGCTCAGGTGCAAGGCACGATGGATGAACTGTCAGCCGACCCACACGTATCGGCTATTTACCACCTTGGTCAGGATGGTCCTGGCAGGACACATACGCTACGTCAGATGGCAGAACTTGCCACGGCACCATATATCCTCTTGTATACCAAGTATGACCGTCTGCAGTTGGGTTACCAGGCTCTCCACCGCATGCTTAGGGTGGCCGATGACAGCCAGGCGCTCATCCTCTATTCCGACCATTATGTGCAGACTCCTCAGGGACTGCGTAGCCCCATGCCCCTTATTGATTGTCAGTTGGGCAGTGTGAGGGATGATTTCCAGATGGGATCTCTCTGGCTCATACGTACCTCGGTCCTGCAGGAGTATGTGGCTCAGGAGCACCTGCATCCCTATCGCTTTGCGGCACTCTATGACTTTCGCCTTTTTGTGAGCAGGAGTAAGTTGCCTGTGCACATAGATGAGTTCCTCTATACCGAGGTGGAGCACGACACCCGACTGAGCGGACAGAAGCAGTTTGACTATGTGGACCCTCGCAACCGCACACGCCAGCTGGAGATGGAGCGTGCCTGCACACGTCATCTACGTGCCATCAATGCCTATTTGCATGGTAACGAGTGCGACGACATCAACCTGCGGCAGGGAACATTCGATGTGGAAGCCACTGTGGTCATCCCCGTCAGAGACCGAGTGCGTACCATACGGGATGCCATACGCAGTGTGCTGGAGCAGCAGACAGATTTCCCCTTCAACCTCATAGTGGTAGACAATGGGAGTACGGATGGTACCACCGAAGCCATTCAGGAATTTGCCCATGATCCACGGGTCATACATCTCATCCCCCAGCGCACCGACCTGGGTATAGGAGGATGCTGGAACCTGGCTGTTCACGACTCCCGAGTGGGAAGGTTCGTGGTTCAGCTGGACAGCGATGACCTCTACAGCGGTCCCGACACTCTGCAGCGCATGGTGGACACCTTCTATGCTGAGGGTGCCGCCATGGTGATAGGCTCGTACCGAATGTGTGACTTCAACCTCAACACCTTGCCGCCAGGACTGATAGATCATCGTGAATGGACTCCACAGAATGGGCGCAACAATGCCTTGCGCATCAATGGACTGGGTGCTCCCCGAGCTTTCTTCACTCCCATACTGCGAGAGTTGCACATTCCCAACACCAGTTATGGAGAGGACTATGCCCTGGGGCTCATGATAAGCCGACGCTACCGCATAGGACGCATCTTCGACGAGGTGTACCTGTGCCGCAGATGGGAAGGCAACAGCGATGCTGCGCTAAGCCAGGAGAAAATCAATAGAAACAATACGTACAAGGATCACCTGCGTACGCTGGAGATTCTGGCACGACAGCAGGTCAACCAGCAATGGCAGCATGTGCTGTCAGCCCCCGAGGTGGACACCTTCTTCCAGTCCGAACTGCAGGGATGGCCCGAGGCTGCGGAACGTTATCAGGCAGTCCAGCAACAAGTGCAGACACGCACATTGGCTGTAGAGTCCGACGTGGAGCTGCAGGCTCAATGGAATCCTGCCCGTATTGTCAGCACAGGAGCACGGGTGGACAGCAAGTCTCTGGCTCAGAGGCCATGTTTCCTCTGCGACAAGAACCGTCCTCCTCAGCAGCATAGCCTCACCACCGAGAAGCATTTCCGTCTCCTGGTAAACCCCTTCCCCATCCTTCCTCAGCACTTTACCATACCTCTGCGCAGCCATACGCCCCAGCACATCTATCCCTACTTCGGCACTCTGCTGCGCTTGGCCTGGAATATGCCCCAGAGCATAGTCTTCTACAATGGCCCACTCTGTGGAGCGTCCTGCCCCGATCACATGCATCTGCAGGCAGGCAGCAGGGGCGTGGTGCCGCTGGAACGAGACTGGAACATCTATGAGAAAGGACTCAGAAAGATATATCCACTCACTGGCACAGAGGCTGCCCTCATGGAGGAGTCGGGGAATGCCGACAGCCGTTGCGGTCTGTACCTGCTCACCACCTATGTGTGTCCCGTGATAGTGATACGCAGTATGTCCACCCAGTGGGACAGTGACCTCTGCCAGAGAGTCTATGATGCCCTGCCCGTACATTCTGATGAGCATGAACCGCGCATGAATGTGGTCAGCTGGCGACAGGCGGGGGGCATAGGTCATCCCGACGAACTCATCACTCTGGTCTTCCCTCGTAGCAAGCATCGTCCCGACTGCTACTTCGCTCAGGGCGAAGAGCAGATGATGGTTAGCCCAGGGGCCTTGGATATGTGCGGACTGATAGTTACTCCCCGTCAGCAGGATTTCCTGCGTCTCACACCTGCCATGGCTGCATCTCTGCTCCAGGAGGTATCCTTGACACCCGATGAGATGGAATCCGTGGTGCACAGAATAACCGATGCGGAGCCTGCACCCTCACCTCAGGCAGAGACCGCTCCCGAAGCCCCAGCCACAGAACCCGTGGTGCAGGTGGGTATCCAGAAGGGGGCTGTCTTGCATTTCCGCTTTGATGGCACGTTCCTGGCCAAGGGCAAGGCTGTGACTGGAGAGCAGACGGCCCAGTGTGTGGACGGTTGCATCAGTTGGCAGGGAGCACTTTACAGCACCCTCTCTTTCCTCCCTCAGAGTCCCGAGGCTACTATCAGTCTCTCCGAGGTCACCATCGGCAAGGCCTTTCATTGGGAGCGTAATGAGACGCAAACCTTCGGCGGAGAACTACGCCTGCTGGTGGACCAGGACCAGCTTCAAGCTGTCAATGTGATACCCGTGGAGGATTATCTCACCAGTGTGATAAGCAGCGAGATGAAGTCCACTTGCCCTATGGAGTATCTCAAGGCCTCGGCCATCGTCAGCCGCAGTTGGCTCCTCACCCAGATGCGTCGCCGGCAAGAACACTCCTCTTCCCTGGCTCTGCCCAATTTCAAGCAAGATGAGAGCACTCTGCTGAGATGGTATGACAGGCATGAGCACACACTCTTTGACGTATGTGCTGATGACCATTGTCAGCGCTATCAGGGTATAGGACGCATAGAGAATCAGGCTGTACATGAGGCTGTGTTGCAGACGCGGGGACTCGTGCTCACCCATGACGGAGAGGTGTGCGACGCCCGTTTTGGTAAGTGTTGCGGAGGACGCACCAATGAGTTCCAGTACTGCTGGGACAATATATCCGTCCCCTACCTCTCCAGTGTGGACGATCCCTTCTGCAATGTGTCGGACAAGCAACTCCTGGCTCAGGTGCTCAACAGTTACGACCTGGAGACCACTGACTTCTACCGATGGACAGTGGAGTACACCCAAGAGGAGATTCATGACCTCATATGTAAGCACCTGAATACAGAGATGGGATCCATCCTCTTCCTGGAACCTCTGGAGGTAGGGCCTGGAGGACATATCAGCATGCTGCGCGTGGTGGGGCAGGAGCACACGATGACAGTGGGCAAGGAGCTGGAGATACGCCGGATGCTGAGCTCTACACATCTCAAGAGCAGTGCCTTCACCATAGAAGCTCTCGACATCTGTGAGGGTATACCCCAGCGATTCGTTCTCCATGGACGTGGATGGGGACACGGAGTGGGCATGTGCCAGATAGGGGCTGCCTCCATGGCTGCTCAGGGCTATGACTTCCGTTCCATCCTAGCTCACTATTATGTGGGAGCATCCCTGACTCGTCTTTACTGATATCCCACTTGCACCCTCATTCCATTCACTCTATGAGAGCCGTAACACTGCATAGCCACCGACTTCTCCTGCGCCCTTGGGACCCTTCGGACGCTCCCGACCTCTATCTCCTGGCCAGTGACCCAGAAGTGGGCCCCCGCGCAGGATGGACTCCCCACAGCTCGGTGGAGGAGAGCAGGACCATCATCAGCAGCCTCTTCTCCAATAGTACCACCTGGGCAGTGGTGCTCCGCCAGAGCGGAACACTGGTGGGAGCCATCGGCTATGGTCCGTCCGTCACATGTCTCCTTCCCTGCCGCAGCGGAGAACCTATTGTGGGCTACTGGATAGGTAAGGAATTCTGGAACAGAGGCATCTGCACAGAGGCCCTTCAGACTGTGGTCCATTATGCTCGCACACAAACCTCCCTCACCTCGCTCCTGTGTGGACATTTCACAGACAATCCCGCCTCGGGTAGGGTGATGCAGAAGTGTGGTTTTGTCCCCACAGGTGATATAGTCCAGGACCCATCGCTCCCTGCAGGTGATCATCGGGATATCAGGGTGCTCCGTCTGGAGTTGCGCTAGGGAAAAACTAAGTCAACCAATATTAAAACTAATCATTAACCCAGTCAACCTGCTTTACAAATAGCAGCAAAGTGGTCAACTAAAATCGTTAAACTACAGAGGCATAGGGATAAGTCAACTAAGGTAATAGATTATAATGATCAGGTTATAAGGGTCAGGGGATACCTACTCTTTAGGGGAATCTCTTCCCCCATGTTTCTTCTACTGAGCCATTTTCTACTGTACCTGTGCGGGGCGTCCTCTCAGGGGTATGGACATAAAAAAACTCCAGGACAAATGCCCCAGAGCAAAACCATTTCTTTGCCTTTTCGATGTGGTGCCACCAGGAATCGAACCGGGGACACAAGGATTTTCAGTCCTTTGCTCTACCAACTGAGCTATGGCACCTCTCTTCTTTGCGGGCACAAAGGTAGAACAAAGATTCCGTTCTTGCAAATATTTCTCCATCATTTTCTGCATTCCCCATTCTGGAGAGTCCTGGAATGGGATCACCAGATATATCAGGGGGCTACCATGACTATTTACCGTAAGACCTATTCTCCTTCATTGTCTTTGCGTTTTTCTACAAGGAATATCCGCAAGGATGATGACCTTCTAAACCTGCCCCTATATCGAATGATTTTTTTGCAGTGCTACTTCAGATTTTCACTCGTTTTTTTTTGTTGTTACAATAATGTTTTGCGACTTTGCAGCCATAATAATGTTCATATAATAATATAAAGGTATGTTCCTCTAGGTACCCAGTCAAACAGGAAAGAGCACACTACTTAAACAGCTCTTTCCAGATACTCCGTATTATGACCTGCTGAAATCAGAAGTTTATCATCAATCTCTATCTTACCGGACTATTCGACATAGTACAGATAATGTCAATCAGTGGCCATAAAGACCCACGCACATTTTTCGACTATATCAAACTGTCATCTGATGAGATAGCAGATAAGATTATGGAGAAACTTCGCCAGAGTGAGAATACAGGAAATGAGGGATTGTTCTAAAAAACAGAGTAAAAACAAAATAAATCCTCTTGTTTGTAGTTAAAGTGAAATGAATTCACTACATTTGCTATAAATAGATGTAATTATGGAAGATATAAACCGCATAAAAGTAGTTTTAGTTGAGAAAAAACGCACCAACAAATGGTTGGCAGAACAATTGGGTGTAAACCCATCAACCGTTTCAAAATGGTGTACAAACTCATCTCAACCCGACCTTAATAGCTTACTTAAAATCTCGGATTTGCTAGGGGTTGATATAAAAGAGTTAATCGTTAGAGAGTACAAACAATATCTAATGTCGCAAGGGGTATAACACCTGCAAGACAAGGATACTGGAACAGGATGATATATATATTATTATAAATGTATAATCGGTTGTAATAAATATTACAAATGGGACAAAAACTACATAACCGAATTGAAATTTGGAAGAAGTTATTACTCGATTTTGGAAAGAGAAATAGGTTAATAAACTTTCTTGAAGGAAAGCGTAGCAATGTAAGAATTACAACGCCTTCTTTTGAAAAGTTGTGGGAACTTGTTGTTGCAAATGAGAAAGAAATAGTATTCCCGTATGCGAAAAAGGTACAGGTCGATGATGAGGGTGAGGAAATTTACGAAACTGTTATCAAAGGTGATGTTGAAACGAATAAACCAATTGGTGACCTTCAAAAGACATTGAAAGCCTTACGATACAAGGCGAATACGTCTATTGAGGAGCAAGGTATAAACACGCTATACCTTACATTTGGTATGCTCAAGTGGAAAGAAAGAGATGATTCCTCACAAGTTTTCGCATCTCCTGTTATTTTAGTTCCTGTAAGACTTCTTATTGAATCAATAACTTCCCCATATCGTTTAGCGTTACATGATGATGAAATCGTTATCAATCCAACATTGTCCCATAAGTTGGATAATGATTTTGGAATCATTATGCCGGAATTCGACTCTACTCACGATTCTCCTGCTGAGTATATAGAGAAACTGCTACACAAAGTCGAGAATAAAGGTTGGGATGTAGAGAGAAGTACGCATCTCACGAATTTGTCATTTCTCAAAATCAATATGTACAAAGATTTAGAGAGGAATGAAGAAAAGATAAATGCAAACCCCGTAATTGCTGCACTTGTAGGAGAACAAGATCCTATTCAAGTGTCAGAAGAACTCAACAACTTCGATCACGATAGGCAGATTCGTCCTATTGATACATTTCAAGTCGTAGATGCTGATTCAAGTCAGCAGGATGCTGTCTTGCTTTCAAAGAAAGGTGCAAGTTTTGTTTTACAAGGTCCTCCAGGAACAGGTAAAAGTCAGACCATTACAAATATCATTGCCGAAGCTATTGCAGATGGTAAAAAAGTGTTGTTTGTTTCCGAGAAAATGGCAGCCTTACAGGTTGTGTATAATCGTTTAGCAAGTGTTGGATTAGCGGATTTTTGCTTTACGCTTCACAGCCATAAGGCGAAGAAAAAGGAGATATTGCGAGATCTCGCTAACTCTATCAATATAGACCGTACTCGTGTAAGAGATGAGGCATTGGCACAACTTGACTTGTTGGAGCGAAAAAGGAACTTACTCAATGAATATCAAGAGGAGTTGCATACACTTACCTCTGGTCTTAATATCTCCATCTATTCAGTCAATGGTAAATTGGCCAAATTGGAGAATGTCCCAGATGTCGTTTTTGAAATATCAGATATTGGAACTATTTCGGCACCGATTCTTAACGAAAGGATATATCTACTCAACGAGTTATCTAAAACAATTGGCAAACGAAGTGAAGACTACGCTGATAATGTATGGCGTGGTGCCAATATTAGATTCCTGTCAAATGCGTTAAGACACGATATTGACTCGAATATATCAAAGCTTGTTCCTTTGTTAATAGAGTTAGAAAATCTACATACTTCTGTTTGTTTCAAATTGGGATTAGAAATAACTCCGTCGCTGGTTGGAATAGATGAACTTGCGAATATATTGTCTATTGCATCAAAATCTCCAATGATCCCACAAGAGTGGATTACTAGTAGCAATATTGATGTGTTGGTAGATAATGCCCGTCGATATAAAGAATTAGTTAGTGAGATAGTGCGAATAACGAATGAGTTAAATTCTAATTATAGCGAGGAAATAAATTGTGTAGATGCACTGAAATACAAAGATGATTTATCCGCATTAGTACTTAATCTTCAAGCGAGACTATGTTATGACAGTGCAAATTCACTAGTTCTTGAACTAGATAGAATATATCGAGACATAGAGACATGTTGTGATAATATTAGCGGGTTATTTGATTCTGCGAAAAACTTGGCAAGGAATATAGGCATATCTACTCCCAATACTATTAGCCAATTGTTGCTTTTCACTAAGACGATGATAGCATTAGCTGATATTAATGATATTAGACCAACACAAAAGTGGTTCGACAAGGTCGATTTTACTACTATCAAATCTGCTCACGAGTCTCGTGTGTTACTTCACAATAAGATACTCACAACGAGAAACACAATCTTATCTCGATTTGATAGTGAAATATTAAAATGGGATTTTTACCCTGTACTTCTGCGATTTAGAAGTGAATACAACTCATTCCTGAGAGTAATTAAAGGCGAGTATCGTAAAGATATTAAACATCTAAACTCCTTATTAACTCAAGGTGGAAAGTTGTCATATAATGATGCGTTGAAGGTGTTAAATACGCTAAAGGCTCTTCACGATTACAATTTGGAAGTAGAAAGCAATCTTGCATCATATCGAGAAGATTATGGGCAGTATTATGCCGGTATCGAAACTAATTGGGATGAACTATCTACTAAGATGGATTTATTTAAGGATGCCTTAAGTCAAATGCACACTGTTACACCCCAATTGAAAGATATTATCATCAACGGAAAGCTCCCTGTTGCGGATATTGTAAACTTCAATACACAATATGTATCTTGTAATATTGAGAATACATTTGAATTGTTGTTGTCAATATTGAAAAACAATTTTGATAGGACTACAAAATGGGAAGATATAAAGATATATGCTAGCAAGACTACAGTTATCGCCAAAGAGTTCATAGATAAATATCAAAAACTAATGAGCATTCGCAAGACTTCTTGCGATTATACATCTCTTGTTTCTGATTTGGATTCGATTATCTCACTGAATAGCTATAACGATGAGTTGTCCAAACAGAAGGATACAATATGTAGTCTGTACAAGCAATACTATAATGGTATTGATACCAACTGGGATAAACTCATCGAAGCTCTAAAATATGCATCAGAATTAAGGGCAACCATTACTAAGCATGATTTACCCGATTCATTTATAAAAGGAGTCTGTGATGATGAAAATTATATCTCATATTGCAATGCATCGTATCTAAGTATTGAAAAATTCAAGCAATCATTACAGGGCGGTATTAAGTGGTTTGTTTCTCTATTCAATAATGGAGATGAATTCTATCACTATAACATCCTTGATTTGGTTGACAAGATGAAAAGGTGCAAGGATAATAAACATCTATTGGAAGAATGGGTTGATTACTGTTCGAACAAGGATAAATGTGCAAAGATTGGGCTTGCAGAGTATGTAAGTAAGATCGAGAAAGAAAAAATAGACTCAAATTATATCGTTGATGCGTACCTTAAGCGTTTCTACCATTTGTGGTTAGATGCTGTATTGCCAAATTTCCCCGCTGTACAGAATTTCAGAGGTAGAATACAGAATCAAACCATCAATGAATTCTGTGAACTAGACAAAGGTCAATTTAAAATCGCGCAAGCAAGAGTAAGAGAGCGTGCATTGAGTAGAATCCCTGATTTTAACTCAATAAATGGAGCGAGGGATGAGATTGCCATATTAAAACGAGAACTTAACAAGCAAAGACGATTGCTGCCTTTGCGTAAACTCTTTATGGCAATACCTAATCTGGTGACATCATTACGCCCTTGTTTTATGATGTCGCCTTTGTCGGTGAGTGTATTCCTTGAAGCACAGAGTTATGACTTTGACTTGGTGATATTTGACGAGGCTTCACAGGTACACACGGAAGATGCTATTGGTGCAATTATGCGAGGTAAGCAAGTAATTATTGTCGGAGACACCAAGCAGTTGCCGCCAACTAGCTTCTTCTCAACATCGCTTAACGATGAGGATTTCGATGTAGATTCAGACGATGCCATTGAAGATAATGATGCGGGAGCGTATGAGTCTATCTTGGATGAGGCTGTGTCAGTTCTGCCAGAGCGTAGTCTGAGATGGCACTATCGAAGTCGTCACGAACACCTTATAGCATTCTCTAATATCAAGATATACAATAGCCAACTTATCACTTTCCCATCTTCAACTGAGAGTGCTCCAGATTGTGGCGTTGAATATGTCTATGTAAAGGATGGTATATATGATAGAGGTGGTAAGAAGAATAATGTTTCCGAAGCAAGAAAGGTTGCAGATTTAGCATTTGAACATTTCAAGAAGCATCCTAATCGTTCTCTTGGTGTCGTAACATTTAGTGAGGCTCAACAAAATGCTGTTGATGCAGCTATCCGCCAAAAGAGATTACAGAATCCTCGCTTTGACAAGTTCTTTATCGAGGACAAAGAAGAACCCTTCTTCATTAAGAACCTTGAGAATGTACAGGGTGATGAGCGAGATACAATCATCTTTAGTATTGGTTATGCAAAGGATAGCAAGGGCATAATGTATATGAACTTCGGACCATTAAGTCGTGAGGGAGGTTATCGCCGACTAAATGTCGCAATTACACGAGCCAAGCACAATGTGAAATTGGTAGGCTCTATTGTACCTACTGATATTGATTTGGAGAAAGTTTCTTCGGAAGGTGTAAAGATGCTGCGTTCATATATTGAATTTGCACAGCAGGGAATCGTGGCATTAGAAAAAGAACTAACATTTAACTACGATTTGGACTTTGACTCACCATTTGAAGAGGCTGTATATGATTTCTTACAATCTAAGGGTTACAATGTGGTAACGCAGGTCGGTTGTTCTGGATTCCGTATAGATATGGCTGTTAAACATCCAACACAAAGTGGCAAGTTTGCTATCGGTATTGAGTGCGATGGTGCTGTATATCATAGCTCTCGTACTGCCCGCGAACGAGACCGCCTTCGTCAAGCAGTGCTTGAAGATATGGGGTGGACTATTTATCGCATTTGGTCAACTGATTGGATAAAAGATCATAAAACGGAAGAAGAAAAACTCATAAATGCTATTGAAAAAGCTCTTGGGCGTGCGGTTGCAGAGACTGGCGATTATGTTTCCGATAACAGTAATGAAGATGCTACTGTCCCAATTATTGAAATAGAGGAAAAGGTTGATGCTTCAGAAATTACAACTGTGGGATATAAATTTGAACATTATCGTAGGTATGACTTAAATGACATGTATGACAACGATGGTGAATTAAAAGACTGCTCTGATATTGTTTTTGATATAATTTCTTTAGAACAGCCAATTCATTTTGAAGAACTTTGTAGACGAGTAGCTCCTGCTTATGGAAGGCAAAAAGCCACATCAGTTGTACGTGATGAAGTAAAAAGTATCTTCCGTTATCATCTAAAAGGTATGATAACAAAAGACAAGAATGATTTTGTAATGATAAAGGATTTTACAGATATGAAGGTACGTGTTCCGAATCCGGATGATGATTATTTGCGTTCAATTATCAATATATGTGATGAGGAGTTAGCATTGGCTATGAAAACTATTGCTCAAAATAGCTTTGGAATAACTCCTGATGATTTATTCATTGTCGCAGCACGAGAATTTGGTTTTAAACGAACTGGTGAGAATATCATCAACTCACTTCGCAAAGTGTATCAGCAGATGCTAAAGAATGGAGAAGTTACAGAGCTGGATGGTAAGGTGAATGTAAGCTAATAGTAAATATTAGAAATGTGATAAAATACTATTATAATCTTTTTTGTAATAATATTCTCGCTGTAGATCCAACCACACCAATTATACGCGAAGAATACGAGCTAAATTATAAATATGGTACTATTTTCTGAGTGACATGAATGATATAGATAAATTTGCATTAGCATTACACCATTATATTGAGGGTAATGCTAACTGGTCTGCTGAAGAACGGCATGAAAAATATATCACATTCCAAAATAGCATTGAGGGGCTGAAATGCAATGATTTTAGATGGTTTTATTACCGCGCTCATTTTTTAAGTAGTCAAGAGCAGCTTGATGGAGCAAAAACACACATAGACAAGGCTATAGAATTAATTTCAACCATTTCTAATGGTATTTCAGATGATGGCGAAAATTGTGTAATGTTGTTCGCTCCTGATAGCAATCAATCTGGCATTCGCTTTTTAGTCGAATTGCCTGCAATAAAAAAACAAATTTCTGATGTGTATTTATGTGCAGGTGAGATATATGCAAAAATAGGGGATAATACAAACTCTTTGAAATATTACCAAATAGGGCATTATTATGGATCGTTCTTGAAGTCAGAATTTGAGAAAGATAAAAAGGTTTGCGTCTTCTCATTTAGAAGATTTAACGAGTATTCTCTATCTGACTTAATAAACAATTCTATTACGGTTAGTCCTTCCACGTATATGAATGACCCTTTAGATAGTGTCATAAATTTATGGGCGGATGAGGGGAGATTGTACTCTCATTGTAATGAGAAGAGGCATATTAGACCTTATAGTCAATCGTTTAATTACTATAGAATTCGAGCTTTTTGCCTTGGTATAAGCAATAAGCCTATTAAAAATATACTGATGTGGTCACACTACGCTGGTGAGCATACGGGTTTTTGCATTAAGTATAAATTGTCAAGACATTTTATATGCCAGAGAGAAAATCTCGCTAATGAACACATGTATCTGAAGAAAATAATTTATACAAACGAAAAAATTAATATTACTTCAAAGTCCATTAACTCAGATCTTGCATTTGCAACAAAAAAGAGAGATTGGAAATATGAGAATGAGGTAAGACTAATCGTCTATAATCCTAATAAGGAAGAACCTTTTTATAGTGTTAAGTTAGATGCTGAATCTGAGATAGAAGCTATATATTTTGGTTACCGATGCCCAAAACATGTAATGGAAACTATTAAAAATGTATTTATTAAGCAAAGTGCATCAATTCCAAAGTTTTATAAGATGGTATTGGATGAACAAAACATATACAAGTTGAAATATACAAAAGCATAAACCTTGAATTAGAAAAATTGAGCATAAGATTATGACCATACAAGAAATACAAAGCCGTAAAGAAGACCAAACATTTGATTGCAAGAGCATTCAAATTGATCCTAAGGCATTGGCAATTCCAATTGTAGCATTTGCCAATGCAGATGGTGGTGTGATAGCTATTGGCGTATCCGACAAGACGCGAACAATTGAAGGCGTAGACCAAGATACACAAAAGCTGAACGATTTATTACGCGTTCCGTTTGATTTTTGTAACCCGTCAATTTCTGTTACATGTACTTATGAGCCTTGTACGGATAAGGATGGTAATGAAAATCGCATTTTATTGATGCATATTCCTGCTAGCTCTAGTCTTCATACCAATCAGGCAGATGAAGCTTTCATGCGAGTTGGCGACAAGAGTCGTAAACTGACATTTGATGAACGAGTGCAATTGATGTATGATAAAGGTGAACGCTTTTTTGAAGATACTGCTGTTTATGGAGCAACAGCTAACGACCTAAATATGGATGCTGTGGCTAAGTATGTAAATTTGCTTGGATACAGTAAATCTTCAATCGAGTATCTGAAAGAGAACAACCATTTCGTAACCACCGACAAGAATGGAGAAGAAGTTGTTAGTGTCGCTTGTATGTTGTTGTTCGGAAAGAAACCTCAGAGCTATCTGCCTCGTGCACGTACACGTTTTATACGCTTTAATGGAGTTGAAGAGAAAGTTGGTGCTGAAATGAATGTCATCAAGGATGTTGTCTTTGAAGGCACAATTCTGGAGCAGGTGGAGAAGACAGTTGAGTATCTGGAAACACAAGTTGCCGAACATACTTATTTGGAACAATCAGGTAAATTTATAACCCGCAGAGATTACCCCAAATTTGTTATCCAAGAGATGGTTGTGAATGCATGTTGCCATAGAGCCTATAACATAAAGGGTACTGAGATACAAATTAAAATGTTTGATGATCGTATCGTATTTGAAAGTCCTGGAAAGTTACCTGGAATGGTAAGACCATCTAACATTCGCAGTACTCATTTTTCCCGTAATCCAAAGATTGCTGCATTCTTAAAGACTTATCACTATGTCAAGGAGTATGGCGAGGGTGTTGATCGTATGTATCGTGAATTGGAAGTGAATGGTGCTGCACCTCTTTCATTCCATACCGATGATTTCATTTTGAAGGTTTCTGTCCCAAAGGTAACAGAAAAGTTAGTAGAAAATAGAGATGGGGAAGTAGAAAAGTTGGTAGAAAACGTAGATAAGTTGATAGAAAAGTTGGTAGAAAAGGCAACAGGAAACGGAGATAAATTAACTGAAAACAGAATTGCCATATTACGCTTAATCGCAGGTAATCCATATATTTCTCAATCAGAATTGGCTGAGTCTATTGGTATTAGTATTACTGCGATCGGTAACAATATTAAAGTAATGCGAAATAAGTATCTCCGTCGTGTTGGACCTGACAAAGGTGGTTTCTGGGAAATAATAAGATAATGCGATTAACTTAGGATTTTTTTTCTGAGATATTGATGGCGACTAAAATAACTTTGGTCGCCATTTTTATATCGAGATTTTCCTAGGATGTAAAACACTGCTATAGATAGAGAGATTCACCTCTTAAGAATGGGGTGATGTCTAAATATGTGAGACACGTCTCGCTTTTTTTGTTTATCCCAAATCGGTCATTAGGATTT
>SAMEA3663036__coassemble_36_pt1 | contig 63768 bp, 38 predicted proteins | sample SAMEA3663036__metabat2_high_PE_022 | metagenome-assembled genome bin SAMEA3663036 (sample SAMEA3663036) | pig gut metagenome | biome: pig gut; feature: pig-associated habitat; material: faeces | place: France | collected 2012
CTCCCGCAAACGTTTGCGGGAAAAGGCGCCCATTTAGGAATCCCTTCCCCCATGGCTTTTCTAATGAGCCGTTTTCTCTCTTGGCCTATATAGCAGAAATCTCCCACCCCCAGAATGTATCCGGTGAGGTGGGAGATTCTATAGCTGATTTCTTTTTTTGGGGATTAAAGCCTTATCCGCACATCCACACCCACTTGGAGTGGAGCGCCTTTCTGGTAGAATCCTCGGCCCATGCTCTCGAAGTAGAAGGCACGGTAGTCATGATTGGTAAGATTCTTTCCCCACAGTCCTATTTCCACTTGGCCGTGTGAAAGGGAAAGGCGTGCGTCCAGAGTACCATAGAAGTTTTCGCTTGCCTGGTTATCTTCGCTCCAGTAAGTCTTGCCCCGTCCGTTCCAGTCTGCCTGCAGGATGATGTGCTGAAGCCAGCCGTCAAGATTCCAGTTGTAGCGTGCGCCCACATTGAATGTATGGATGGGTACGAAGGGCACATAATTGCCACGATAGGTGAGACCTTCTTTCGGACTGTATGTGCGGAAGGTGCTGTGTGTGAATCCGTAGGCAGTATGTGCAGATAGCGCCTCGGAAATCTGTCCCTCTGCAGAGAATTCGCAACCTACGGCACGGCTTCTTCCTGCATTCACGGTGATACGTCCCAGTCCGTTGTCTGCCATGCGCGATACTTGCTGGTCACGCACCTCGGTTAGGTATACAGCAGCATCCATGCGCAAGCGTCTGTTCAGGACGTTGATGTGCGTGCCCACCTCATAGTTCCAGGCATATTCGGGCTTGTATTGGCACAGATCGCGTATGTTTATCTCTGGCTGAGTGGCCATCCCCATGAGCATTCCTGTCACCTGCTCCTTGATGTTGGCAGGTACAGCATGCTGATTTTCTAGGACGGGTATGGTCACCTCGGCCACATCCTGCATGATGTCGGCTTGCATGAGACGTTGGAGTGCTCCGCTGAACTGCTGGATGTTGTATCCTCCGCTTCGGTATCCTTTGGAGATGGTGGCATAGACATTACTATCCTTAATCTTGTATTGGACGGAGATTCGTGGGAGGAGCTGCAGATAATCATGCTTGAGTTTTCCCATGAGTTCGCGCTGGGCCTGATAGGTATTCTTTTCCACCAGCGTGAGGTTGCGTGTCATATCGCCCATGGTGAGTTCTCCGTTGAGTCCATATTCATGCTGGAAGTCATAACCAGTGTTGTAGTCAAGTCGTAATTTTTCGTAGTCGAGTCGCAGTCCGGCTATCAGGTCCAGTCCCTTTACACCCAGCAGGTCGGTAATGGTGCTTTGATGGTAGATGGCACCATTGCCTGTGGGTGTCTGGAAATGCCCAGGGAAAGGAAGATTCTCCCCCAGTATCTGGTCGTTGAAAATCATCTTCATGGACATTATGGGCTGTCCGTTGGGGAGCTTCTGTTCTATGACGGGCATATGCATGTTGGCCATGGTGTTCATGTTGCCATTTATCCAGCTTACCCCCTCCTGTCTGAAGGTAACGGGTGCTGTGGTGGTGAGCCATTGGCAGAATCCGCTGATGCCAGTACTCCATTCCCAATGCTTCCATGCTCCAGGTCGGTTCTTGACGGCAATCTCCTGGCTGAACACCCGGCTGTTCTGCTTTTGCATGAGTGTGTAGATATCTGCTCTGGTGAAGTCCTGGTCCATGTCCATTTGGTCACGGAGATATTGGAATCCGGCCACGTAGCTCATTACAGCCTTGTCCCAGTTGTGCTCAGCCTTGAAACCTAAGTTGAGCAGATGTCTCTCATACTGGCTTTTGCGGTTGAAGTCCACCTGATGGAAATGCTCGGAGATGGTAGGGTAGAAGTAATCCTTCTGGCTCGCGTTCTCCAACATGTAGGGGTAGGCTCCCTGTCGGCTGTATTCATAATTGGCATGGAAGTCCAGTCGCACCACATCAGTAGGCTTGGCCACCAGTCGGAATCTTGCGTTGGCTTCATCGTCGCGGTCGGCTTTCTTGTCATTGTAGTGATTGGTGAAATATCCTTCGGAATGTGCATATCCGAATCCTCCCGAGAATCCCAGTCGGCTGGATATACGGTGGTAATGAGTGGCGCTTGCTCTGGCGGTGCCGTAGGTGGCACCCTGCAGGTTGATGTCTGTACCCTGGTAGTCGAGCGGGTTCTTGGTGCTGATGCGTATGAGTCCGCCCATGGCATTGCGCCCGTAGAGAGTGCTTTGCGGTCCGCGCAGGATGTCGATGCTTTGCACATCACTGATGTCAAAGTCATAGGCGCTCTTGTCTGCCCAGAGGATATCATCCACATAGAGTCCCACAGCGGGTGTGTTGATGCGGCTTCCCACTCCTCTCATGTATATGGCTGTGGTCTGTCGGCTTCCGTAAGCGGGGATGAAGAGATTGGGTACGTAGGATGCAAGGTCGGTCATGCTGTGCATGCCTTTGCTGATAATCTCATGAGTGTCTATGGTAGTAGAAGCCAGAGGTTGGTCTCTCAGTGCTCTGTTATCCTTGCTGTTGCTTACTGTTACCTCTTGCATCAGGGTGGTGTCGGTCTTCTCTTGGGCATATGCCGCAGTCAGGCAAAGCATCATCATCGATGCGATAATTCTCTTCATGTCAATGTTCATAATAGATATTTATATTGCAGTCTGTTGTCAAACATGTGTCAATTGTGGTGCAAAAGTACTCATTTCTTGTCAGAATGTAAAGTGCCGTAGAGAGTAAATTTGCGTGTGACACATATTTGTAATAACTTTGCACGGCATATTAGAGAATAATTTTTTTGAAGCAAACGAACCAATGAGTAACCAACGATACATGATGCGGGGTGTGAGCGCAGCCAAGGAGGACGTTCACAACGCTATCAAGAACATTGACAAGGGTTTGTTCCCCCAGGCTTTCTGTAAGATAATACCCGACATATTGGGAGGTGATCCCGAGTATTGCTGCATCATGCATGCCGATGGCGCAGGCACCAAGAGCAGTCTGGCCTATACCTATTGGCGTGAGACGGGCGACCTGAGTGTGTGGAAGGGCATCGCTCAGGATGCACTTATCATGAACACGGACGATCTGCTGTGTGTGGGTGCCGTGGACAACATCCTGGTGAGCAGCACCATCGGGCGTAACAAGATGCTCATACCCGGTGAGGTGATAAGTGCCATCATCAACGGCACAGACGAACTGATGCAGGAGATGAGGCAGATGGGGATAGGCATCTATGGTACAGGAGGCGAGACTGCCGATGTGGGCGACCTGGTGCGTACCATCATAGTGGACAGCACGGTCACCTGTCGCATGAAGCGCTCCGATGTGATAGATAATGCCAACATCCGTCCGGGGGATGTGATAGTGGGATTGAGCAGTTCGGGACAAGCCACTTACGAACGGGAATACAACGGTGGTATGGGCAGCAACGGACTCACCAGCGCCCGTCATGATGTCTTCTCCAAGTATCTGGCCCAGAAGTATCCCGAGAGTTATGATAAGGCTGTTCCAGACGAACTGGTCTATAGCGGACGTTATCGCCTGGATGATGCCGTGGAGGGCAGTCCTGTGTGTGCTGGCAAACTGGTGCTCTCGCCCACACGAACTTATGCGCCCATCATTCGTAGGATTCTGGATGAGATGCGTCCACGCATCCATGGAATGGTCCACTGCACAGGTGGAGCTCAGACCAAGGTTCTGCATTTCGTGGGTGAGAACTGCCGTGTGATCAAGGATAATATGTTCCCTGTGCCGCCCCTCTTCCGTGCCATACATGAGGAGAGCGGTACCGACTGGTCCGAGATGTACAAGGTGTTCAATATGGGTCATCGCATGGAGATTTACGTTTCTCCCGAAGATGCCCAGCGCGTGATAGAAATCAGTCGCTCGTTTGGCGTAGATGCCCAGGTGGTGGGACATATAGAAGAAGGCAAGCGCAGCCTGCTCATCCAAAGTGAATACGGTGAGTTTAATTACTGATTAGATACAGGAAAAACAGGGATGAAGAATTTCCGGATTACAAGTTACACTACCTCCGATTGGCTCAAGCAGTTGGTCCTCATGCTGGTTCTCAGCCTTCTGGGCAGGTTGCTCATTGCCTCTCTTTCTCACGGTCATTATGTGTATGCCGCAGGACATGCCCTGGGAATGGCAGGATGGGCGGTGATATACCTGCGCATGATGAGGAGACTGAGAGATAGGAATCCGCAGGATTAAGTTCCCCATGCCCTCACACACGACGGATACGAGACAGACAATAAGACATGGAATTATTAGACCGACTTGAAGGACTCGTTTCACGATACGAGGAAGTGGCCACACTCATTACCGACCCTTCGGTGATAGCCGACCAGAAGCGTTACGTGAAACTCACCAAGGAATACAAGGACCTGGGACGCATAGTGCAGGCCCGCAAGGAGTATTTGGGTCTGTTGCAGAATATCCAGGATGCCAAGGAGATGTTGGCCATGGAGGATGATGCTGAGACCAAGGATATGCTGCGTCAGGAACTCAACGACAGCGAGACACGCATACCTCAGCTCGAGGAGGAAATTAAACTCCTGCTCGTACCTGCCGATCCCGAGGACGGCAAGAATGTCATCATGGAGATACGCGGAGGTACGGGAGGCGATGAGGCAGCCCTTTTTGCCGGAGACCTCTTCCGTATGTATAGCCGTTACATCGAACTCAAGGGATGGAAGATGAGCGTGAGCAGCTTCAGCGAAGGAGCTGTCGGTGGCTACAAGGAGATTATCTTCAGCGTCACAGGAGAGGGCGTGTACGGAATACTCAAGTATGAGTCGGGTGTCCATCGTGTACAGAGGGTGCCCGCCACAGAGACACAGGGACGTGTGCACACCAGTGCCGCCACAGTGGCTGTCCTGCCCGAGGCCGAGGAGTTCGATGTGGAGATCAACGAGGGAGCCATCAAGTGGGACACTTTCCGCAGTAGTGGAGCAGGAGGACAGAATGTCAACAAGGTGGAGTCGGGCGTACGTGCCCGATACATGTGGCACAATCCCTTTACCAATGAGGATGAGGAGATTCTGGTGGAATGTACTGAGACACGTGACCAACCCAAAAACAAGGAGAGGGCTCTGGCACGCCTGCGTACGTTTATCTATGACAAGGAGCACCAGAAGTATCTGGACGATATCGCCAGCCGACGCAAGACTATGGTCTCCACAGGTGACCGCTCGGCCAAGATACGTACCTACAACTATCCGCAGGGACGCATCACCGACCATCGCATAGGCTACACCATCTATAATCTGCCAGCCTTCATGGACGGACAGATACAGGACTGCATCGATCATCTTATCGTGGCCGAGAATGCCGAGCGCTTGAAAGAGTCCGAGTTATGATGTCGTCTGATAGATAACCTTAGTAACAACGCAAATATACATATATAATCACTGCCAATATGAACAGACAAGAATTGGTACGCCAAATTCGTGAACGCCAGAGTTTCCTTTGCGTGGGACTTGATACCGACTTGCAGAAGATTCCGCAGCATCTGCTTGCTCTGCAAGACCCTATCTTTGCCTTCAATCAGGCCATCATCGATGCCACAGCTCCCTATTGTGTGGCTTATAAGCCCAACCTGGCCTTCTATGAGGCTCATGGCGTGCAGGGAATCCTGGCATTTGAGCGAACCGTGAAATACATCCGCGACCATTATCCCCAGCATTTCATTATCGCCGATGCCAAGCGTGGGGATATAGGAAACACCAGTCAGATGTATGCACGCACCTTCTTTGGTGAATATGATGTGGATGCTCTCACTGTGGCTCCCTACATGGGCGAAGATAGTGTCACTCCCTTCCTGCAGGGATATCCCGGCAAGTGGGTCATCCTGCTGGCTCTTACTTCCAACAAGGGCAGCCTCGACTTCCAGCTCACTCAGGACGAGCAGGGAGAGCGTCTCTTTGAGAAGGTTATCCGCAAGTCTCAGGAGTGGGGAGATGAGGAGAATATGATGTATGTGGTGGGCGCTACGCGTGGACAGCTCTTCCAGGACATCCGTCGTGTGGCTCCGCGTGCCTTCCTGCTCGTTCCTGGGGTGGGTGCACAGGGAGGCAGCCTCGAGGAAGTGTGCCGCTATGGCATGATAGAGGACTGTGGCTTGCTGGTCAACAGTAGCCGTGCCATCATCTATGCCGACCACACCCAAGACTTTGCTCAGGTGGCTGCACAGAAAGCCCATGAGGTGCAGATGCAGATGGCAGCCTTGCTGTAAACGTGTCTTTATGTAGTTAAAAAAAAGAAATTATACCAATCCAGTCAGATATGGAATTTACCGCACAGATGATAGCAGGCCTCATCGGAGGTACCGTAGAGGGAAATCCCGATGCCAAGGTCAACAACTTTGCCAAGATAGAGGAGGGCAAGCCCGGATGTATCAGTTTCCTTGCCAATGACAAATACGAGCATTACATCTACGAGACAGAGAGCAGCGTGGTGCTTGTCAACAACAATTTTCTTCCCAAAGGGGAAATACGTGCCACACTCATCCGAGTACCCGATGCACGCGAAGCTGTGGCACAGTTGCTCCAGGCATATGAGAGCATGAAGCCCAAGCGTAAGGGCATCAGCGAACTGGCTTTCATCGACCCCACTGCTCAGGTGGGCAAGGATTGCTACATAGGCCCCTTTGTGGCCATTGCCGAAGGCGTGGTCATCGGAGACGGATGTGTGCTCCATCCCCATGTGACCATAGGCAAGAACGCACGTGTGGGTGATGGCACGGAAATCTATAGCAATGCCGTGGTCTATCATGACTGCCAGGTGGGAAGCCGTTGTATCCTGCACGCAGGTTGTGTGATAGGAGCCGACGGATTCGGATTCCAGCCCACCGAGAACGGCTATGACAAGATACCCCAGATAGGCATAGCCATCATCGAAGACGATGTGGAGATAGGTGCCAACACGTGTGTAGACCGTGCCGTCATGGGAGCCACCATCGTGCACAAGGGTGTCAAGCTGGACAATTTGGTACAGATAGCCCACAACGATGAGATAGGCAGCCACACCGTGATGTCTGCTCAGGTGGGCATTGCCGGTAGCACCAAGGTGGGCGAGTGGTGTATGTTTGGCGGACAGGTGGGCATTGCCGGCCATGCAGTCATTGCCAACCGCACCATGGCAGGAGCACAGTCAGGTATCCCCAATTCCATCAAGAAGGAGGGTACAGCCATCCAGGGCTCTCCTGCCATCGAGGGTCGCAACTTCTGGAAGTCAAGTGCCATCTTCAAGAATTTGCCTGATATGTGGAGCGATCTCAACCGTATGAAGAAGGAGATACAGGCGCTCAAGGATCAATTGGCAGAGAAATAAGCAAGAGTCACATACACATTATATATATTATATAGAACATTTATCCTTTAACGTTTACACCGATGTTGAAGCAAAATACACTCAAGGAGCAGTTCTCACTCAGCGGAAAGGGTCTGCACACGGGACTCAATCTCACCGTCACCTTCCTGCCTGCTCCTATCAATCATGGTTACAAGATTCAGCGCATCGATATGCCTTCGCAGCCCGTCATGGATGCTGTGGCCGAGAATGTGGTGGATACCCAGCGAGGCACTGTTCTGGGCAAGGGTGAGATGCGATGCAGTACTGTTGAGCATGCCATGGCAGCCCTCTACGCATTGGGTCTGGATAATGTGCTCATCCAGGTGGATGGTCCTGAGTTTCCCATCCTCGATGGTAGTGCTGAACTATATGTGAAAGCCATCCTGCGTGTGGGCATTCAGGAGCAGGATGCTCCCAAGGACTTCTATTATATCAGCAAGAAGATGGAGTTCCGCGATGATGCCACAGGTGCTTGCATCACCCTCTTGCCCGATGAGGATTTCTCCATCACCAGCATGATATCCTTCGACAGCAAGGTTCTCAGCAGCCAGTTTGCCACACTCGACAATATGGATAAGTTTGCCACCGAGGTGGCAGCAGCTCGCACCTTTGTCTTCGTGCGTGAGATAGAGCCCCTGCTCATGGCTGGACTTATCAAGGGTGGTGACCTCGACAATGCTATTGTCATCTACGAGCATGAGACCACACAGGACAACCTCGACAAGCTCTGTCAGCTCACAGGAGCCGAGAAGCACAATGCCTCCGAACTGGGATATCTGCAGCACAAGCCTCTCGTGTGGGAGAACGAGCCAGCACGTCACAAGTTGCTCGACATCATAGGCGACATGGCGCTTATAGGCAAACCCATCAAGGGACGTATCATTGCCACACGTCCTGGACATACCATCAACAATAAGTTTGCACGCATGATGCGCAAGGAGATACGCAAGCATGAGGTGCAGGCTCCCTATTATGATCCTAACAAGGAACCCGTGATGGATGTCAACCGCATCCGTCAGATTCTTCCCCACAGATATCCTATGCAGCTGGTGGATAAGGTAATAGATATTCGCGAGAATAGCATCGTGGCCATCAAGAATGTGACCAGCAATGAACCTTTCTTCCAGGGTCATTTCCCCAGCGAACCCGTTATGCCTGGAGTGCTCCAGATAGAGGCAATGGCTCAGGCTGGTGGACTCCTGGTGCTGAGTAATGTGGATAATCCCGAACTCTACAGCACTTATTTCCTCAAGATAGACAATGTGAAATTCCGGCAGAAGGTGGTGCCAGGCGATACCCTCATATTCAAGGTGGAACTGGTATCTCCCATCCGTCATGGAATAGGTACCATGCAGGGATATGCCTTCATAGGGGAGAATTGTGTGGCTGAGGCCACCTTCACGGCACAGATATCCAAATAAGTCATTTCATACACTTTATATATAATAGAATTATGAGCAAGATCAGTCCCTTGGCCTATATACATCCACAGGCTGTGATAGGCGAAAATTGCGAGATAGGTCCCTTCTGCTACATAGACCAGGGCGTGGTCATAGGTGACAACAATACGCTGATGAACAGCGTGACCGTACTCTATGGAGCACGCATAGGAAATGGAAACGTCATCTTCCCCGGAGCCGTCATCAGTGCCGTTCCTCAGGATCTCAAGTTCCGAGGAGAGGATACTACAGCTGAAGTGGGTGATAACAATAAGATACGTGAGAATGTGACCATAAACCGTGGTACGGCAGCTAAGGGAAAGACTGTGGTGGGCAGCAACAATCTGCTCATGGAAGGTGTACATGTGGCTCATGATGCCATCGTGGGCAACGAGTGCATCATAGGCAATAGCACCAAGCTGGCAGGAGAGACAGTCATCGATGACAAGGCCATCCTCAGCGCAAGCGTACTCATGCATCAGTTCTGCCGTGTGGGCAGTTATTGCATGGTGGGAGGTGGCACACGTTTTAGCCAGAACATCCTTCCGTTCAGTCTTGTTGCACGCGATCCTGCAGCCTATTGCGGACTGAATGTGGTGGGACTCCGCCGCAGGGGATTCAGCAGGGAACTCATCGACAACATACATCAGACATATCGCATCATCCTGCAGGATACGGGTCGCCTCAATGACCTGCTTCAGCGTGTGGAGAACGAGGTTCCCATGAGTCCCGAGATAGAGTATATCCTCGACTTTATTCGTACCAGCGAGCGCGGCTTTATCCGCTAATCATCTCAGATGTCTTTCATCTTTCTCTTATGACACTCAGACTCACACTCTTCAGCCAGGAAGTGGAGGACTTCGTGGTGGAGATTAAGATAGGTTCAGAGGCCACCTTCCATGACCTGCACCAACTCATCCTCCATGACTGTGGATATCATGAAGTGGACGGACAGCAATTCCTCCTCTGTGATGAGGACTGGCGAGTGGAGCGCCGCGTGTGTCAGCGTGACGTAGAGTCACGTTCCGAGGAGGATGTCTACCTGATGCATGACACCCTGGTGGGTGATATGCTTGAGGAAGAAGGGCAGCGAATGGCATACGTCTTCGACCCTGAGGCCAAACGTTTCTTCATGATGGAACTCACAGAGAACATCTTCGGACAGCACCAGTCTGTCCCCAGGGTGTCACGCAGGCATGGACTTCCACCACAGCAGACTCATCAAGACACTGCTGCTGGAGCGCCTTCACAGGAAGCAGATGCTTCTGATACGGGTGAGAATTTCTATGGAGATGATGGCTTCGAGGACGGAGAACTCGATCTTGAGGGATACGAAATCAGCGAATAACATCCAAGCATCCATCCAGCCTATGACCCTGATAGTACTGGTGGGACCTACAGCCGTGGGCAAGACATCTGTGGCCATCCGTTTGGCTCAGACCCTGTCTTGCCCTATCATCAATTGTGACAGCCGTCAGATATATCAAGGTATGGACATAGGTACAGCTGCGCCCACACCAAAAGAGATGGCTCAGGCTGAGCATTACTTCGTGCGCCAACTGCATTTGGGAGAGGAGTATAGTGCTGCACGATACGAGCAGGATGTGCTGCAACTCATGCAGAAGCTCTCGGCTACCCATACTTATGCCATTCTGTCGGGTGGAAGTATGATGTATGTGGATGCCGTTTGCCAGGGTATCGATGACATTCCCACCGTGGATGCTCAGGTGCGAAGTCGCTTGCATGAACGTTATGAGCAAGAGGGTCTGCAACCTCTCCTCGCCGAGCTCCTTCTCCTCGACCCTGAATATTACCAACTGGTGGACCGCCATAATCATAAGCGTGTCATCCATGCCTTGGAGATATGTCATACATCGGGTCGCACGTACACTTCCTTTCGTGTGCGTACCCATCGAGAGCGTCCCTTCAGCATCATCAAGATAGGTCTTCGTAGGAGCCGTGAGGAACTCTTCGCGCGCATCAATGCTCGTGTGGACCAGATGATGTCCGATGGATTCCTGCAGGAAGCACGTGCGCTCTATCCCCAGCGTCATCTCAATGCCCTCAATACCATTGGTTACAAGGAGATGTTTCGTGTGATAGATGGAGAGTGGGAACTGCCCATGGCAGTGGAACGTGTGAAGAAGAATACGCGTGTGTATGCCAAGAAACAGATGACGTGGTACCAGCGCGACCCTTCCATCCGTTGGTTCCATCCCGATGAAACAGCCGATATCCTGGAATACATCCTACAGCAATCCTCATCTCCAAACGATACGAGTAGATAATCACTGTCTTTATAGTCTATTACCTTAGCTGACTTATCCCTTTGCCTCAAACCAAACACAGCATGAAATGATGGTATCATGCCATGAAATGATGATATCATGCCATGAAATGACCATTTGTTTTTTTTGGGGGGGCTCTGTAGATATTCCGTGGGGAATTATAGAACTAGTCCTCTGGCGTACTGCCCTCCAGGCAGATACTTATGTGTTTGGGTTTATCCGGGCACATCTCCACTTCGTTCCGATGTACACCGGTTACTCATGGTAGTGCCTTCCAGGCACCAGAGCGCTATGTGTAGCATCTTGTCCTGTAAAAACCAGAGGAAAACTATCACATCATATAGGTGCTCCGAGGCGCTCTGGTGCCTGGAAGGCACTACTTTTAGTAACCGAGGGCAACGCCCTTGGTCCTCACGTCCGTCCAATAAGCATCTGCCTGGAGGGCAGTACGCCGCAGGACCGGACCTCACCACGCAACGAAATCTGTCCAACCCGTCCAAATCCGTGTTTTAAAAGAAACGGCTCTGTAGATATTCCGTGGGGAATTATAGAACCAGTCCTGCGGCATCGGTGGCCCCACTAAATATCGGCTGAACCGTTTTTTTTTTTTGTGGGGATTTATGGTCGTGCCAGAGTAACATTTTCGGAATGTCATTCAAGCGTGCCATCCTTTTGGTAGGATATTTGTGTCTAACAAAAAAAATGAGGTGAGTAGGGTGATGGTATTCCCAGGATTTGTATACTTTTGTATTGCTTAAGAAAAGAATAAGAATGTCCAGTATGAGTATTGTCTCTCTTTGGCCCAAGACGAAGCGTTTGCTGAGAAGGGTTTATGGCGGACCATGGTATAAGAAGCTCCTTGTATGGCTTTGTACACTCTTCCTTTTGTTGGTGTTGGGACTTGTGGCTGTGGACTGCAATTTTCTGTACCTCTTCGGTCGTTCACCAGGCTTTTCCGACATAGAAAAACCTGTAGTGAGCGAGGCTTCGGAAATCTACAGTGCCGATAGCGTCTTGCTTGGAAGATACTTCAGCGAGAACCGTACGCCCGTGGAGTATCACGAGATATCGCCTGTGCTCATTCAGACACTTATTGATACAGAGGACGAGCGATTCTATCAGCATCATGGTATAGACGTGACAGGACTCTTTGCTGCCGTGAAGGATATGGCGCGAGGAAGAGCCCGTGGGGCCAGTACCATCACACAGCAGTTGGCCAAGAACCTCTTCCGTGTGCGTACACAATATTCCACAGGGTTGCTCGGACATATTCCCGGGGTGAAGCTTCTGGTGATGAAAGCCAAGGAGTGGATAGTGGCTACCAAACTGGAGATCATATTCCAGAAGGAGGATATCCTGACCATGTATCTCAATACCGTGGACTTCGGGAGCAACTCCTTCGGCATCAAGACCGCGGCGCGTACCTATTTCGGTACCACCCCCGACAAACTCACTCATGAGCAGGCTGCTGTGCTCGTGGGACTCTTGAAGGCTACCAGCAGCTACAACCCCCGCATCAATCCGCGCAATAGTCTGAGTCGACGCAATACGGTTCTGGATTTGGTGTATGCCCATGGACATATGAAGGTGAATGGGCAACAGGCTACACCCGAACAGAGAGATTCCATCAAGAACCTGCCCATACAACTGGTGTCGCATGCCACAGAGAGCAGTTATGACGGACTGGCTCCTTACTTCCGCGAAGAACTGGTAGGGTACATAGATTACCTGTGCGAAATGGGACTTATACCAGGATATGATGCCGACAACAAACTGGACCTCTATGCTGACGGACTCACCGTGTATACCACCCTGGACAGCCGGATGCAGGAGTATGCCGAGAAGGCTGTCCAGAAACATATGAAGGTCATACAGCAGAGGTTTGACAACCACTGGGGGAACATGCCTCCATGGAGGGATAGGCAACATAGGGAGATACCTAACTTCATAGAGAATATCGCTAAGCGCACCACACATTATAAATATCTGAAGGAACGCTTCCCCGACAGCCCCGATTCTGTGGACTATTACCTCAATCTGCCTCACCCGGTAAAGGTGTTCAGCTATGACGGAATGGTGGAGAAGAATCTGAGCACGATGGACTCCATACGCTATATGGTGAAGTTTATGCATTGCGGATTCGTGGCCATCGAACCAGATACGCGAGAGGTGAAGGCTTGGGTGGGAGACATTGATTTCAAACCGTGGAAATATGATAAGGTGACCGCCATGCGCCAGCCTGGATCCACCTTCAAGCTCTTTGTCTATACCGAGGCCATGAACCAAGGGCTCACACCTTGCGACTGCCGTCTGGATGCCTATCTGGCCTATCCTGATACCGTGGACAATAAACCCACCATCTGGGCTCCGCATAATGCCAACGGATATTTTACTGGAGTGGAGATGCCTCTCAAGAGTGCTTTTGCCCAAAGTATCAACAGTGTGGCAGTGCGCGTGGGCATGGAGGTGGGAATTGCCAATGTGGCACGCACAGCCCATGCCATGGGTATCCAATCACCCTTGCATGAGACGAAATCACTGAGTCTGGGCAGTAGTGATGTGAATTTGCTGGAACTGGTCAACAGCTATTGTACGGTGGTGGACGACGGCAAGTATAACATGCCCATCATGGTGACGCAGATTCTGGACAGAGACGGACATGTCATCTATAAGGCCAAACTGAACGAGAAGCAGGCCATTCCCTATCGCTCGGCATATCTCATGCAAACCATGTTGAGGGCTGGACTGACTGAGCGCGGTGGCACCACAGCAGCTCTGTGGAGTTATATCTATCCCGTATTGCAATACAGTGAATTTGGCGGAAAGACAGGAACGAGCAACAATCACTCCGATGCATGGTTCGTGGGTGTCACTCCCAAACTGGTAGGCGGAGCTTGGGTGGGTGGAGAATATCGCAGCATCCATTTCCGAACAGGAGAACTGGGGCAGGGTAGCCGTACCGCCCTTCCTATCTTCGGATACTTTATCCAGGATGTACTGAAGGATGACCGATTTCCTCGTTATCGTGAGAAATTTGCTCCGCCACGCGGTCTGGATCCCAGTCTGTGGTCATGCAGTGGATATTATGCACAACCTAATGACAGCATCGAAGCTGACAGCCTGGCTTTGGAGGCGGAATCCGTACCCGAGGTGGTTCCCGAAGGAGAGTCCGAGGAACTGCCTGCAGAGGATGATCCTAACGAGCCACTCCCACCCACAGAAGAATCTGAATGACAGAACGGGACATAGATACCTCGAGCATAGAATTCCAAAATGCACTCTCTCTCATACGCTTCACTCATCAGTCAGTATTTCTGACAGGAAAGGCAGGAACAGGAAAGAGTACGTTTCTCAAATACGTGTGCCGTAATGTGAAGAAGAAACATGTGGTGCTGGCACCCACTGGGATTGCTGCTATCAATGTGGAAGGTAGTACGTTACATAGTTTCTTCAAGCTCCCTTTTCATCCTTTGGTCCCCGATGATCCACGCTTTTCGCCACGTAAGTTGCGTGATTTTCTCAAATACAAGAAAAGTCACATAAAATTACTCAAAGAACTGGACCTGATCATTATTGATGAGATTTCAATGGTGAGGGCTGATATCATCGATTTTATTGACCGTGTGCTGAGGGTCTATTGTCAGAACATGAGGGAACCTTTCGGAGGGAAACAGATGCTCTTTGTGGGGGATGTGTTTCAGTTGGAACCCGTGGTGAAGGCCGACGAAAGAGACATCCTGGCACGTTATTATCCCAATCCCTATTTCTTCTCAGCTCGTGTGTTCGGTCAGATGAATCTGGTCAGTATAGAGCTGCGCAAAGTGTATCGTCAGCGCGAACTGGCCTTTATCAATGCCTTGGACCATATCCGAGAGAATCAAGTGACGGATGCAGAACTGCAATTGCTCAATACGCGTTATTCGCCCAATGAGAGAGAGGATGCGGGAGAAGATGTCTCCGACTATAACATCGTGCTGGCCACAAGGCGGGACAACGTGGACTACATCAATCAGCACGAGCTCAGTAAGCTCACCACACCATCAGTCTTCTTTGATGGGGTTATCAAGGGGGAGTTTCCTGAAACATCGCTCCCCACACTCTTGCATCTGGAACTGAAGGAGGGTGCACAGGTCATCTTCGTGAAAAACGATATGGAGAAGAGGTGGGTCAACGGCACTCTGGGATGCATCGTCGACATAGATGAGGAACACAATATTCTGGAAGTAGTGACCGAGGATGGAGTTCCCGTGAAAGTGGAGCCTGAGACATGGAGCAATACACGATATACACTCAACGAGAAAGAGCATAAGATAGAGGAGGAAGAGATAGGCACTTTTACGCAATTTCCCCTACGGCTGGCTTGGGCCATCACCATCCACAAGAGCCAAGGGCTGACCTTCAGAAACGTAACCGTGGACTTCTCTGGTGGTACCTTCGCAGGTGGGCAGGCGTATGTGGCTCTGAGTCGATGCACCTCGCTGGATGGTCTCACCCTAAGGAAACAACTCTCCCGCTCCGATGTGTTCGTCCGTCCCGAGATTGTGCAGTTTGCTCGCCAGTTCAATAATCAAGAGGCCATACAGCATGCTCTGCGCTTAGCCAAGGCCGATGCAGAATACTCTGCCTGTAGCCAAGCTTTCGACCAGGGGGATATGCAGAAATGTCTGGATCACTTCTTTGTGGCCATCCATACACGATATGACATCGAACAGCCTCGCATCAAAAGGTTTATCCGTCGCAAACTCAATACCATTACCACTCTGCGCAATCAAAGAAATGACGCGCTGATGCGCTTGCACGAACAAAACCAAAAGCTGGAGCGCTTGGCCAAGGAGTATGTGGCCATGGGGGATGAATGTGTGACGGCTGCACACAACGTGAAGGCCGCCTTGGCCAATTACAACAAGGCCATCGAACTGAGTCCGAAGCTCATCATAGCGCGAGTAAGAAGAGGCCTCACTCTGGCCCAGGCCGGACAACTGGAGGAAGCCATGCATGACCTCAACTTTGCGGTCACCACAGCTCCGCGCTCCTTCAAAGCAGTCTATGCACGAGGAAAAGTCTTCATGCAGAAAGAATTGTGGAACGAGGCCATCAACGATTTGCAGAGAGCCACCAGCATCAACGCGAAGAATCCCAAAGCATACCGATTGCTGGGTGATGCCTACTCTCGGTTGGGAGATCAGGAGAAGGCAATCCTCTATTGGGAAATTGCAAATCAATGTGAAAAAAACGCCTGAAAACAACATTTCTTAAGTTTTCCTGTAGTATAAATGAGGCAAAAGGTGCAGGAATTAACTTTTATTTGTTAAATTTAGTTAAATGAAAGGAAATCCCCTTTCTCCTACTTACGTAATCCCTGAGAAAGATGTAAATTTGCTTTGTTAAGTGTCTCCTAACGTGAAGATGGAAGCCGCAAATACAGGCAATTCAAGGTAGAAGTCTTGATACATGAGTGGAAACGAAAACAAACAATAAACTAAATAATAACACTAAAAAATGCGTATGACAAACCGTTTAAGCAAATGGAGCAGGCGTGCATCCCAATTGGTGTGCCTGCTGGCAGCGTGCGGCCTGATGTATGCTTGTAAGGATGAGTTCACACTGGACGATGAAAAGCCCAGTTGGCTCAACTCCAGCATCTATGAGAGTCTGCAACAACGCGGTAATTTCCAAACGTACTTGCGGCTCTTGCAGGACAAGGACGTCAATCCCGCAAATGCTCGTCCCTTGTCGGAGGTGTTGAGCAGAACAGGATCAAAGACTGTCTTCGTGGCCAACGACGAGGCATGGGAGAAGTTCTTCAAGCACAATGCTACTCTCCCAGAGGCTAACCCCTGGCATTATGCTACAAGTTACGAAAACCTGAGCCAGGCTCAGAAGAAGTTGCTCATACATACCAGTATGCTCAACAACTCTATCGTGATGGAGAACCTGGCGAGCAGTGAGGCGACTGGCAACAACTCTCCTGTAAGAGGTGAGTATATGCGCAGATATACGGATGTGGAGGTTACTGATACCATTACATTCGTGCCTTCTGACCAGATTCCCAGAAGTTACAGCCCCGTAGATAAGGATTACTGGTGGCGTTTCCGCGAGGAGAATGGTGGTAATGGACTTTACATGGTGGCCGATAACACACCTTCCATGATGCTGCACTTCACCAGCGAGCACCTCACCAAGAATACCGTTACTGACGAGGATTTCGCCATCTTCATGGGTCAGCCCCGCGTAACCAGCGATGTGCATATCTATGGAAGTAAGCTGATTGAGAAAGATGGCGTCTGCGAGAATGGTTATGTCAACGTTACCGACGCTCCTCTCTGTCCTCTCTCAAGTATGGCTGAGGTGATACGTACCAATGGCAAGACCAACATCTTTAGTCATATGCTTGACCGTTATAGCGCTCCTTTCTATGACAAGCAGCTTTCAGAGCTCTATCACGATCTGCATCAGGAGTTTGAGGATTCTATCTTCGTCAAGAGATATGTGTCTGACAACGGTTATGGACACCGCAAGTGGGCTTATGAGCCCGCTCCCCTGGGAACACTTGACAAGTACATGCCCTACAAGGACGATACCAGCAAGGACATTATCCCCAGCCTGAAGTTTGACCCCGCATGGAACGGACTTTATGATGAGGTACGCCGCGAGAAGGATATGGCTTCCATGTTCATCCCCAGCGATGACGCCCTTTGGAAGTACTTCACACAGGGTGGTGGTCTGCAGCTCATCGAGACCTATGGCGACCCCAACATGGTGTATGAGTCAGTGGAAGATCTCTATAAGAACATCGACAACATTCCCCTGGGTACTCTGCAGAGTCTTATCAATATCATCATGATACGCTCTTTCGTAGGTAGTGTACCCAGCAAGATGACCAAGTTGCGTGATGATGCTCAGGAGCAGCTCTTCTATGCTGAGGATATTGAAAAGATTGATACCTGTCTGTTGGCCAGCAACGGTGCAGTATATATAATGAGTGATATATACGGACCTGCCGACTATACATCAGTTACCTCTCCAGCCTATATCAGTAAGACCAACAACATCATCAAGTGGGCCATTTACGACCAGACTTATATGGGTCTTAACTACTATGCTTATCTGAAGGCTATGCAGAGTGAATTCACATTCTTCCTGCCTTCCGACTCAGCACTCCTTTATTATTATGATCCCACCAGTATGAAGAGCCGTACTCCACGTGTGATGCAGCTTTCATACAAGAACAAGACGTTCCCCATCGAGGCTCGTAACTTCAACTACTATGGCCTCTATAACTACACTGCAGATAACCCAATCGGTACTGTAGGACGTGCCATTACCGGTAACGGTGGTACTGTACAGCAGAACGAGATTACCAACCGCTTGAAGGATATTCTGGAGAGCCACACCATCGTGCACGACGGCACCAACCCCATCAATGGAGAGGATGAGTACTTCCTGTCTAAGAACGGTAATGCCATCAAGGTGGAGCGTGACGAAAATGGCCACGTAGTTAGAGCCTTCGGTGGTTTCCAGTTGGAGAACATCCGTCAGAACATTGATTCAGGTACCACTGGTGTTACCTCTTGTGAGGTGACCAAGCCTTTCGAGGGACTGAAGAATGGACAGACATATGTGATGGACTCTCCCCTGGTGCCCACATATCGAAGTGTATACAGTATCATGACCAACGATGACGATATTAACAAGTGGGATGAAGAGGCTTGGGCAAACAATCCTTATTCTCAGTTCTTCGACCTCTGTCAGGCTGATGCTTATGACAACATCATCATCGGTTGCGGTCTGGTGGACGAGCAGTGGTCAAGCAGCGAGCAGAAGTCTGCCCTGAAGAAGTACCATGTATTCATCAACGACAATGGTCCCGACTATAACGTGCAGTTCTTCAATAACTACCGTTATACCGTATTTGTTCCCACCAACGAGGCTGTGAAGGCTGCCATCGCTGCTGGACTGCCCACATGGGAAGAGATCGAGCAGGACTATATGTCACACAGAAAGAAGGAATGGGATCCCGAAACCAACGACTGGAAGTTGAGCCCCGATTCAGAGCCTGATAATATAATATATGAATATACAGACTCACTGGAGACTAAAGATGACAGCCTCCGCATCCAGGCCAAGATTACTTATCTGACCAACTTCATCCGTTATCACTTCGCCGATAACTCTGTGTTCGCAGACAAGACAGCTTTGGCTGACAACGAGATGGTAACCTCAAGTTATGACAGCGAGCTTGGACTCTTCTGCAAGATACACGTTGATAGAGTCAGAAAGGGTGACGAGACAGCACTGCGCGTATGTGATGAAGTGACTTACAAGATTGATCCTAACCAGAAGATGGAGACTGTAGGTGAAAAGAATGTACTGGCGCGTGATATGTCATGCTCTAAACGTCCTGTTGGTGTCGTAATGACCGGTATCAGTCTGGATGCATCCAGTGCCGCTGTTATACACCAGATTGATGGCGTACTCAATCACACTGAACTCGTCAACGGTAGGTACGACTCCACTTGGGCTACTCCCACCGCAGCTAAGAGATATCTAAAGAGATACGGTACTATCAAGTAATACACTATCACTATGAATAAACTTATCAAGCTTATATTGCTTTGGGTGATAGCCATAATGGCTTTGCCCGCAAGTGCACAGCAACGGCGTATCTCCGGTACCGTATCGGATGAGATTGATGTCATCATGGGTGCCAACGTTGTGGAGAGGGACAAGAACAATCGTATTGTCAGCCAGACTGTGACGGATATGAATGGTAACTTTACCATGAATATCAAGGATCCCAACAACACTTTGGTTGTTTCCTTCATGGGCTACAAGACCTTCACCCAGAAGGTAGGTAGTAAGAACGTGTTCAAAATCGTTCTTTCCGACAACGTCAAGACTATGCAGGAGGTGGTGGTAAAGGGTAAGCAGAATGCACCCACCACAGGTCTTGAGATTCCTCAGCGTGAGTATGCTGGTGTGGCTCAGAAATTTAGTATGGACGATGTGGAAGGTCTTTCCTTCGAGTCTGTCGACCAGGCTCTGCAGGGACAGATTGCAGGTCTCGACATTGTGCCCAACTCTGGTAACCTGGGTTCTGGTACCACCATGCGTCTGCGCGGTACCACCACCATCAATGGTAACCAGCAGCCCTTGATTGTCGTTAACGACCACATCTTCGAGTTGCCCGATGACGCTCAGGATGTTAATTTCGAAACGATGGATAATGAGGAGCAGTTCTCTACACTGTTGAACGTTAACCCCGAGGATATCGAGAGCATCACCATCCTGAAGGATGCTGCTTCAGCTGCCAAGTGGGGTATGAGAGGTTCAAATGGTGTCATTGAGATCAAGCTCCGCCGTGGTCACAGGGGCCCCACCCGCGTGTCATTCTCTTACAAGTTTGATGGCACATGGCAGCCCGATGGATACAAGATGCTGAATGGTGATGGATACACCATGATGCTGAAAGAAGCTTATTATAACCCCAACCAGGTGCCCACAAGCATCACCGAGTTGGATTACAACATGGAGTATCCTTTCATCTACAATCATTACAGTCACAATACAGACTGGGTGGATGCTGTTACTCAGTTCGGTAAGCAACACAAGTATCATGTATATCTCTCCGGAGGTGGTGAGAAGGCCACATTCCGTATCAGTGCCGGTTATGACAAGAGTATAGGTACCATCATCGGTCAGAAGCTCGATCGTTTCAGCACTACCACAGCTCTTGATTACTGGGTAAGTGACCGTATCAAGTTTACCAGTAACATCAACTTGACCTTCACCACCAACCACAAGAACTATGGCAATGACATTCTGGCTCGTGCATACAATGCCATGCCTAACATGAGCATCTACGAATATGATGTCAACGGTGAAGTGACTGGTAACTATTTCAACATGTTGCCTCTGGCTGCTATCTACAGTACCGACGATACCAAGCCATTGCCTCAGAATGGATACCGTACTTCATACGAGTTGCGCGACCAGTTCGTAAATGGTAACCCCGTGGCTCGTGCCATGAAGGCATGGTGGAAGCAGAAGCAGTACAACCTGACTCCTCAGTTCAGCGTAGAATACAAGCTCTTGGGTAAGGAAGATGATCAGCATCGCTTGAACTATGTGGGTGACGTGCAGATGAATATCTACAACACCAGTGATGATCACTACTGTCCCAGTGAGTTGAAGCCCATGGATTGGGTTTGGGGTGGCGACAATGCTGCTAAACTGACTCCCAATGAACGTAACTATGTGAGCAATGCAGAGTACAAGTCACTGGAGTTCACCACTCGTCATGACCTGCGCTACTATTCTGCCTTCAAGAACCGTGACCATAGCTTGAGTGCATTGGTACGTTTCGAAATGTACACAGGTAGCAGTAGCCGTCAGGAATTGGGATTGTGGAACGTACCTGATGGTATCACCGATCCCACCGTGGTTGCACTCCTGCGTAATGCAAGTGCAGGCAACAGCGATTGGAGAAGCCACAGTTTCTATGAGCAGGTACACTACGCTTACAAGGGTAAGTATAGCATCGATGCCACTCTGCGTACTGATGGTAGCACCGCCTTCGGTGCTGGTCACAAGTATGGAACCTTCCCCTCTATCGGTGCTCGTTGGAATATCAGCGATGAGAAATTCATGAACTGGAGCGATAAGTGGTTGAGCATGCTTGCTTTCCGTCCCACATGGGGTGTCACCGGTAACACAGGTGGCGGTACCTCCGACCAGTATAACAAATACTCTTCTCAGGGTTACTATGCAAGTCACCAGGTGATTAAGCCTGAGAACCTCTCTCTGACCGAGTTGAGATGGGAGAAGACCAAGCAGTGGAACTTAGGTTTCAACCTGGGTCTGTTGAAGGATATGCTCAACTTCGAACTTGAAGTATATAATAAGAAGACCACCGACCTTCTCATGAATAACCTTCGCATATCCAGTGCCAACGGTTTCAGCCATCTGGCAAAGGCAAACGTAGGTGTTCTCCGCAACAAGGGTTGGGAGTTGAATGCTTATACAGGCAAGTTCGCAAGAGTGGGTAAGTTCTCTATGAAGATTCGTGGTAACATTGCTCAGAACTTCAATGAAGTGGAGGAGATGAATCCTCTGATTCTGGAGGCTCTCAATGGTCCCGAGACTTACCAGCCCGAGAACCTCTCTTATAACAACCGTGTTCAGGTGGGCAATGCTCTGGGTTCTATCTATGGTCTTCGCTACAAGGGCGTTTATCGTTACGACTATGACCACAATGGTTACACCACAGCATCTATCAGCTCTTATGGTTATGCCGAGGTGGACAACTCCGGTTATGATGCACAGGGCAATCCCATCAATACCGCTGCTGCAGCTCAGCGTCGTGGTGAGAACTTCACCTGTCCTATCGCTTATGACGCAGATGGTAACATGCTGACCGATGCCAAGGGAATTCCTCTGCCCATGTACTACTGCTACAATGAGGGTAACCGCAAGCAGTTCCAGGGTGGTGATGCTATCTATGAGGATATCAACCACGACGGACAGATTGACCGCTACGATATGGTTTACCTTGGTAACTCTAATCCTAAGTGTAATGGTGGTTTCGGCTTCACATTCTATTATGGTAAGTTCTCTTTGAACACAGGTTTCAACTTCCGTATGGGTAACAAGATTATCAACTTGGCTCGTGCAAACTATGAGAGCATGCGTTCAAATACCAACCAGAGTTTTGCTACCACATGGCGCTGGCGCAAGAACGGTGATATCACCACCATTCCTCGTGCTTTGACCAATGTCAATGGTTATCAGAGTTTCAACTCACTGCCCAGTGACCGCTATGTGGAGAATGGTAACTATCTGCGCTTGCAGTACATACAGTTGCGATATGAGTTCGATCCCAAGATTCTCAAGAAGTATGGTATCAATCAGTTGACTCTTTCTGCTTCTGCTAACAACGTATGGTGCTGGTCCAAGTATACAGGTGTGGATCCCGACGTTTCTCCTCAGGGATTCTCAGTATGTACGGATAACAGCAGAACACCACGTACTAAGTCATTTACACTCAGCGCAAACCTCAGTTTCTAAAAATTAGTTGACATGAAAAGAAAGTTTTATATATCAGTCTCTTCCTGCCTGGTAGGTTTGCTGGCCTTTACTGCCACATCCTGCGAAGATTGGCTGACCGTGTATCCACAGGATAAGGTCGTGGAGGAAGAATTCTGGGAGGACAAGAACGACCTTGAGGGTGTTCGTTATGGTGCATATCACCAGATGGCTGGCACAATCCAGAAGCTGGCTGTATGGGGTGACCTTCGTTCCGACAGTTACAATCTGAACAGAACCCGTCATAAGGACATGAAAAACTACGATATGTATAATGAGATCATGAAGGGTATGCCCGACTCCAGTATGGCCATTTTCGACTGGGGAAATGTATACAAGACCATCAATCTCTGTAACAAGGTTCTTTCCCATGGTGATGAGGTTCTTGCCAAGGACGCACAGTTTACCACTACCGAATGGTATCAGATGCGTGCCGAGATGACTGCCTTGAGAGCTCTGAACTATTTCTATCTGATTCGCGCATTCAAGGATGTTCCTTACACCACACAGGTTATCAATAATGACCGTCAGGTGACCACATTCGGTGAGACCAATCAGTTGCAGATTCTCGACTCCATCATTCTCGATTGTGAGAAGGTAAAGGGTCAGGCTCGTAACCGTTTCACCAGAGATGCCGACTCCAAGGGCATGATTACCAATGCTGCTATCTATGCCATGCTGGCAGATATGTATCTCTGGAGAGGTTCCTTGCATCAGGGTCGTGGCATGCTTGAGGATTCGGTAAAGGTGGATACCGGTTATGTAGTTCATACTGTCAAGGGTGACTATCAGCTGGCTGCCGATTATGCCGATCTCTCTCTGGCTTCTCTGGCTAAGCAAAATCAGGACAGATTCTCCAGCTCTTACAATCCTGATATCATTGATACTGAGAACTATGGGTTGGAGAACTGTGATATGATTGAAAATGACTTCACAGGTGCTTATCAGTCCACAGCTCCCCTATTGGAGGCTCAGGAATATATCTTCACGAATAAGAATAGTATTGAGAGTATCTTCGAGCTTCAGTATTCAACTGGTGAGCAGGAGAATTCAGCGGTCAACCATCTCTATGGTTACACCACAGGTTCTCACCTTGAGGTGAGTCAGGATGCCCTCGCTGTTTGTTATGGTGGTTGGGGAAATGCAAAGTATGACTCACGTATGTGGGTAGGCGCTCAGAATCTGGTTACCACCGGTAGCAGTTCCAGCAGTACTGCTTTGAGTGGATACTACTGCGTGAAATGGCAGAGGCCTGAAGTCTTCTGGACAGGTCAGCAGACCAGCCGTGAGATTAAAAATGTGGAAATCTCATCCAACAAGTGGCGCAACTGGATTATCTATCGTATGACAGATGTCATGCTCATGAAGGCTGAGGCTTTGGCTTGCATCGGTGGTGCTGCCAACAACACATTGGCCAAGAACATCGTCAATGCCATCCACAGACGCTCATACTGTAACTACAATGAGTCAAAACCCGTTTCACCTGACCTTACTTCCGGTTCCACCAATGGTAATGCTACCAACAACTCTGATATCGTAGTCATGGTGCTCAACGAACGTCAGATAGAGCTCTTGGGTGAGGGTAAGCGCTGGTTTGACCTGGTTCGCTATGCAGAGCGTAACAGTGATTCCGCTTCTGAAGCTGCCGACGAGCGTGAGGCTACCAAAGAGAAACATGTTGGTAATGGACAGAAGGGTATGATCAAGATGGTGGATACTTTCTTGAGAAATGCTTACTCCAACTATTACACCACTCTTAAGAACAGATTCAAGAACCGTTACGGACTCTATAGCCCCATCTATTATATGGATGTGAAGGCCAGCGATGGTAAACTGCATCAGAACCCCGTCTGGAACAAGTCCAAGTACGATCAGTAATCCACAGAATCTACGTACAGTATCATATTGTATAAATTATGAGAATTATGGCAAACAAGAAATTAAACAAATACATCGGAACCTTCATTCTGGGAGCAGCCATCTTGGCTCTCCCCGGATGTTCCGACACATGGGACGATCACTACGAGGCTGGTGATAACGGCAATGTTGCCACCAAGACTCTGTGGGAGTTGATTTCCAGTGATCCCAGTCTGTCTCGTTTTGCAGAGATAGCCAAGCGTACCAAGTTTTATCGTGACGAGAAACACCCCGTCACCACATATTCCTATGCCGATGTGCTTCAGAGTGGTCAGGTAAATACCGTATGGGCACCTGAGAACAGCGCCATCAGCGACGAGGAATATCAGAAGTTGCTGGATATGGCTGAAACCGATGGCTACAACCTGCAGAATCAGTTTATGGCCAACCATATTGCCTTGTGGAGACACGTTCTCTCTGGATCAGAAATTGACACTGTCAAGGTGCTCAATGGCAAGAACCTGATTTTCGACAAGGGCAATGCCACTTTCCAGAATGTAGAGATCAACCAGAAGAATATCGCAGCTGTCAATGGTACTCTTCACACCCTCAAGGGTATTGCAAAGTTCCGCTTCAACTTGTTTGAATACCTCAAGTATGGCGGTGCCACCACTACGATGCGTGATTATGTCATCGCTCGCGATACCACTTATTTCTCCGCTGGTGCCAGTATCGAGGGACGTCCCGACGAGAATGGTAATCCTACCTATGTGGATAGTGTTTACTATACCTCAAACCGTATGCTCTCCAGCAAGAATTATCTTCCCAATACAGGTTCAGATGATTGGATGATGGCAGAAAAGAGCTTCGGTGAAGGTATTGATCGTGAGGACTCTTCTTATATCATGGTGATTCCCACCGATGCCGGTTGGAATGCTGCCTATGAGAAGTTGAAACCCTATTATCAGTATTCCACTGCTTATGAGGATAAGACGAAGGGTACTATGGGTACCACTCTTGTTTACAGTGGACTTAATGCCGACTCTCTCAGTGACATGAGTATCAACATGGACATCATCACTCCTCTTGTCTTCAATGTGCACAAGATTGGCAAGGCCAATGGCGACAAGACCGCTAAGATGTGGGAGTTGGAAACCTTCATGCCTGAGAAGGCTGCCTCTGCTGAGTATTATCTCAACTCATATGGCGATACACTTCGCAGTACCGACACTTGGGATAAGACCACGCTCTTTGAGGGTGAGCCTGTGAAGATGAGTAACGGCTTGGCATACATGTCCAACACTTGGAATTATCCTGTAGAGTATTATAAGCCCGATGTGGTTGTGGAAATGGCCAGTTACATGTTCTACAATACCTCCAACTCTGCTTACTACAAGGCTGGTTCAGGTACATCCACTCAGAGTTTCAGCAATGAGAACTACAAGGATATTACTTCCAAGTATGGTAAGGTGAGCAACAATAACTTCTATCTCTTGGAGAACCCCGGTGCATCTTCGGGTGCTCTGGTTGAGGTTGCTCTCTACGGCAATTACTCTGGTGCTTATGTTCCCAATGCCAGGGTCATGAGTGGTAAGTATGACATCCAGGTAGTGGTGGTACCTTATTTCTACAAGATGATTGCTGATGCCGGTACCATCGACTCCACTTACTATGATTCTCTCTTTGTGGACTCTGTAGCCAAGATGAATATGAACAAGTTCAAGACACGTGTTCGTTACAATAAAGGTAAGACACGCGACGAGCAGAGTTCGTGGGTGACCAGTACTACAACTGGTAATCGTGTTGACACGATAACTGTTGCCGAGGATTTCGAATTCCCCTATTCTTACAAGAACCTTCGCTACAGTTATCCTACCTTGCTTATTCAGAGTGAGGCCAGTGCAAGTGATAGACGTAAGGGTTATATCCTGCCCATCTGCATAGACCAGATTATTCTGAAGAGCAAAGAGACCGGTAACGAAATTGTTGTTGACCCCCAGGAATAATATACGATTATGAAAAGTAATTTCAATCATACATTTTTGCACAGAGCCTTGGGCGCAGGCCTGTGTGTGTTGATGCTGTCTGGCCTGAGCATTTCCTCTGTGTATGCTCAGACGGAGGGCACAGACACAGTTGCGGTACGTCGTATTGCAAAAGCCAAGAAGAGTAAGCAGTACCCAACCAAGACTGTGACTGGTAAGATTACCGACAATGCTACAGGTGATCCCATGGGTGGCGTACGTATTCAGGCACTTGGCCTTGAAGCATACTCAACGCTGACAGAGGAGGATGGTACCTTCAAGTTGGACATTCCTACCTTCTCGGATGCCCTCTATGTTTATGCCGAGGGATATAATCCCACACAGGTAGCTGTAAAGGATGGTGTTGCTGATGCATCTCTGCTCACCACTCAGTTCAACGGTTTTTATACTGACGGAACATCCATCACATCTCAGCGCAAGGTGACCTTGGATCAGACCAGCAGCATGAGCATCGACGAAGATATCGAGCGTAAGTTGGGCGGTGATATCCGCACCATCAAGCGCAATGGCTTGCCAGGTATCGGTTCGTTCATGAATATTCGTGGTGTCAACTCTCTGAATGCCAACACACAGCCTATCCTCATCGTGGATGGTAACATCATCGACTCACAGTATGACCGTACCACCATGCACGAAGGCTTCTATAACAATATTCTCCTGAGTCTCGACCCAGAGAATGTTGAGAGTGTACAGGTTATCAAGAATGCCACTGCTCTCTATGGTGCCAAGGGTGCCAACGGTGCTCTGATTATCAACACCAAGCGCGGTAAGAGCATGGCCACCAAGATTAATGTACGTGTATATGGTGGAGCAGAACTTACTCCCAACAAGCTTGATGTCTTGAGCGGTGACCAGTACACGGCTTATCTGAGTGACATGATCAGCACTGTGAAGAACAATACTTCCAGTTCTCTTCGCTCTTACACCTTCTTGGACAAGAGCCCCAGTAACTATTACCGCAAAGTCTTTGATAACAACACTGACTGGCAGAAGGATATGTACCGTACAGCCATGACCCAGAACTATAAGATTAGTGTGGAGGGTGGTGACGAAATCGGTATGTATGACCTCTCTCTGGGTTACACCAAGAGCGAGAGCACAGGTAAGGGCACTGATTTTGACCGTCTGAACCTTCGCTTCAACACCGATATCAAGGTGTTCTCCAAGGTCAACACAGAGCTGGACATTGCCTATAGCCAGAACAGTTATCACATCATGGACAATGGTTGGAGTGAGTCTTACGACATGCAGAACATCGGTTCCACCAATGTGCTGGGTCTCATCCAGGCTCCCTTCATCAGTCCTTATGCCTACTATTATGACGAGAATGCTACCGATGCATATTCATCTGATCGCCTCAGACTCTCCCACGAGTATGCCGGCAAGTATGCAGCCAATGGTGGTACACTCATGCAGAACCCCTTCAACTTCTCTAACATGATCAATACGGGTTCTAATATCATGAACGAGGCATTGCGTAATCCTTATTGGATTCTACAGAATGGTGAAGGTAACAATAAGAACTATGCTCAGACCACACAGATCAATCTGAACGTGAAGCCCACCTATCAGGTGACCAAGACCTTCTCTATCAGCGACCGTTTCAACTTCAACATGAACCGTGGCAATGAGAAGTACTTCCTTCCTGTAAGTGGTACCACCAGTTATTATCTGCAGGATCTGGGTTATGTGACCAGCGTACAGAAGACCTTCTTCTCCAAGGCTACTACCTTGCAGAACGACCTTCGTCTCAACTGGGAGAATACCTATGGCGCACATCACGTGAATGTGTTCGGCGGTTGGCGTTATAACAACTATTCCTACAGTTACAACTATATGCAGGGTTACAACAACGAAAACGATAAGCTGCCTATCCTCTCCAAGAACATGAAGTACATCAACTATGGTGGCTCCAATGACAACTGGATAGATATGACTTATTATTTCGATGCCAATTACAACTACAAGAACCGTTACTTTGCCGACTTTACTGTCAGCTCTATGGCTGGTAGCCGCTTCGGTGACTCCACCAAGGACGGTTTCCAGTTGTGCGGTGTGAGCTGGGGCGTATTCCCCTCTCTGCAGTTGGGTTGGGTGATTTCCAGCGAGCCTTGGTTCAAGACTTCTAAGGGTATCAACTACTTGAAGCTGACAGCAGGTGTGGACCAGAGTGGTAATGATGACCTTGACTACTACGCAGCACGTACTTATTGGGAGAGTGTCAATGTGACCCACAACACCGTTGGTCTGTATCTGAAGAACATTGAGAACAGTACCATCCAGTGGGAGACCACCACCAAGTACAACGTGGCATTGCAGGGTAGTTTCCTCAACAACCGTTTGCAGGCTGGCATCGACCTCTTCTGGAACAAGACCGACAATCTGCTCACTCTGCGTGAGTTGCCCTATATCTCTGGTATGTCAGAGAGGTATTGGACCAATGAAGGTCAGCTCAAGAACAAGGGTGTAGAAGTTAGCGTCAATGCTGCTCTCATCAACAAGAAGGACTGGAAGTGGGAAATCGGTGCCACACTGGGTCATTACAACAACAAGATTACCGACCTGCCCGGCGGAAAGGCCAACACCATCGAACTCTCTGACGTGAACGGTGGCCACAAGCAGACGATTCATGGATATACCAATAGTGTATATGGCAAGGACAATATCCTGACGGCTGTTGGATATGCAGTAGGTAGCTTCTACGGTTGGCAGACAGATGGAATCCTCAAGGATGACCAGGAGGCCAGCACTGCCGGTGCTCTGGGTTATCTGAAGTATCCCACCGGACTTGCCGACGCAGACAAGAAGTACTATAATTTCCAGGCTGGTGACGTGAAGTTCGTGGACCAGAATAATGACGGTGTGATAGATGATGCCGACCGTGTGGTCATCGGTAACCCCAATCCTGACATCTATGGCAACATCTATACAAGCCTCACCTGGAAGAACCTTCGTCTGGATGCCAACTTCAAGTATAGCGTAGGTAATGACATCTACAACTACCAGCGCTCTGAGCTTGAAGGTCTGAATACCACTTACAACCAGACCACTGCAGCATTGCGTCGCTGGACTTATGAAGGTCAGGTGACCGATATGCCTAAGTCATGCTATACCTACAGCGACGAGTGGCGCAACAATGAGCGTATGTCAGACCGCTGGATTGAGGATGGCAGTTACCTGAAGTTGAAGAACATCCGTCTTACCTATAACATTCCTTACAGCAACAGCTGGTTGCTGGGTCTGAAGGTTTGGGGTGAGGCCAACAATGTCTTCACTGTGAGCAAGTATCTGGGCACAGATCCCGAGATGAGCAGCCGCAATGGCATACTCTATCAGGGTATCGATACCGGCTTGATTCCCAACGGACGTAGTTTCAACGTAGGTGTTTCAATCAACTTGTAATCAAAGAGTCAAAGGATATAAGATTATGAAAACAAAATCTATTATAAGCCTGCTTGTCTTCTGCATGACCCTGGGCATGTTTACCACATCATGCGAGGATATGCTTACACCCGACAGCGAGCGCCATTCCTATGAGGTGGCGAAGGATACGCTGTACTCCTATTGGGGTATAGTGAAGTCTCTTCAGAATATTGCAGAGCGCTATGTAATCCTCAATGAGTGCCGTGGTGACCTGGTGGACGGAACCACCAATGTGAGTGATACCATCGCAGCCATATTGAACTTCGGTCAAAATGGTTATGAGGATAAGTATGAGGACGGTGCCTGCAAGTATTTGCGCATCAGCGATTACTATCATGTGATCAACAGCTGTAATGCCTATATTGCTCATTGTGATACTTTCCGCACCACCGGTACAGACCGCAAGTATATGATACGTGAGTATTCTCAGGTACAGGCTATACGTGCTTGGGTGTACATGCAGTTGGTATATGCCTATGGCGAGGTTCCCTTCTACAAGGAGCCTCTCCTCACCACCGGTGACATCGACAAGATGGCCAATAATCCCAACCGTCAGATGGCCAATGCCGGCAATCTGGTCGACTTGCTGGCCGATGACCTCATCGCTATGGAGTATGTAGAGCGTCGCTACGGTTTCCCCTTCTATAACAGTTATGGTGATACCGACCCCAACAGCTCCAATTATGTTTGCCATAGTTCCAAGTTGATGTTCCCCGTGAGCCTGGTGTTGGGTGACCTTTACCTGATGAAGGGCGACCAAGAGTCCTGCCGTCAGGCAGCCCGCCACTATTTCAATTTCTTCAATGATAAGAATGGCGGCCCCATCTTGCCACATTATTATTGTGATGCTAATGTGATGGAGGGACTGGATAATGTCATATACGGTTACAGCACTTCTCCTTATAATGAGAAGTGGGAGAATGACAGATTTTATGAGTCTATTACCTGCATCCCCAGCAACAAGGGTAAACTTGACGGTAATGTGAATACCGACATCAGTCGTCTCTTTGGCTTTGAGCCCCAGACATCCACCAATGGTGGAGGTGATGATGTGACTTCGTCAGTCTCCCTGACACTTAATTTCGAGCGTCAGCTTGTGGCCAGTACCGGATATGAGGCTCTCTGTGATTCACAGGAGTATGAGATTTATATTGGTGACACCAATAACCCCTTCCTTAATCTGGAGGTTATGCCCGATGCTGGTGATGCACGTCGCGCATGGATTATGAATCCTCGTACAGGTATGCCTTATACTGGCAGATTAGGTGATGAACAGGTATATGGCAAGTTTGTGTCTAAGCAGAATCCTTCAGGAAGTTTCTCCACTGTATATCCTGTGGTATATCGCCGTTCACAGGTTTGGTTGCACTTTGCCGAGGCAATCAACCGTGCAGGCTATCCCAGTTATGCATTTGCTATCCTGAAGAATGGTCTCTGCCAGAACGACTATTGGTATCCTGAGGAAGAGGATTACGAGCCCACCGAGGTTCTGTATCGCTGGATTAATACCAATGATACTCTGGATGTGGATACCATACCTGCTCAGGATGGCTCAGACCTCTATCTGCCCGCAGAAGAGTTGCAGAAGGAGGTTTTGGATACCTATCTGGCTTTAGGTTTGGACAGCATAGATGTTCTCTCTTGCGGTGTCATTGATTCTCTGGTTACCAAGCGCCAGAACTATAGTTCACGCTTTGACAGAGCCTGCTATTATCTGGACCGTCGTGAGGTGGAGAAGAGTAAGGAGGAGCCTTTCCTCAACTTTGATTCATACTATCTCGAGGGCAATACCATCGCTATTGGAATCCCTTACAAGGGCTCTATGTATTCTCCTAGCATAAGATATAAATCTTATCCCACCAGTAGTATCTCCGACTTCTATCTCACTATTGGTATCCATCAGAAGGGTTGTGGCTTCATTCGCTACGACGAGCGTGCTCAGAGTGGTGTTGAGAGCCGTTACAACTATGTGGATAAGGTGGCTAAGAAGATCAAAGAGAATCATGGCATTGTGGTTACCAAGGAAGATATCTATGGTGACGATGATAAGATTCGTGGTTATGTGATAGAGGCTGTTGAGGATCTCATCATTGATGAGTGTGCTCTTGAACTCGCTTTCGAGGGAAGCCGCTTCTCTGACCTTGCCCGTGTATCTCTCCGTCGTAATGATCCCTCATTCCTGGCCAAGCGCGTGGCCATGCGTAAGGGTGTGATGGATATGGGCCTGTACAACTTCCTGAGCCAGAGTCCCAAGAACTGGTACTTGCCTTTCCCCACTGAATAAGTCTCACCCCTTTTCCCCAACCCTTTATCCATAGGTTGGGGGAACGATAAGAAAGACGAAGCCTTCGGGAATCACATGATTCCTGAAGGCTTTGCCTTTCTTTCTCCTTCATACATTTCGGATGCTTACAGAAAAATTGTGTAACTTTGTATGTGAGATGTCTCTTTTGTGAACACGCTCATCGTTTGGAGTTTTATCATTTACACCTAAGATATGAATATTATGCAAACCGTCACTCACAGACTTCTGGTCAGTTTCATTCGTGTTTTCTCTTTGGCAGTCCTTTTTGCCATTCTATCGTCCACTTCCTCGATGGCAGACGAAGCAGCATCCACCTATCAGCCTTCAGAGAGTAATCTTCAGGCACGCAAGGCATTTTCTGAACGTCGTTTCGGCATCTTTCTCCATTGGGGAATCTATAGTATGTTCGGACAAGGAGAGTGGTACATGAACAATGCGGGTATCCACCGCAACGAATATGCCAAGGCGGCTCAGGGTTTCTTTCCCTCTCGGTTCGATGCCAAGGCATGGGTCACAGCTTTCCGTCAGGCAGGTGCCAAGTATATCTGTTTCACCACACGCCATCATGATGGATTCTCGATGTTTGCCACCAAGCAGTCCGATTACAATATCGTAGACGGCACACCATTCCGTAGAGATGTCCTGCGTGAACTGGTGGACGAGTGTCGCCGTCAGGGGCTGGCAGTACATTTCTATTATTCTCATCTCGATTGGACCCGTGAGGATTATCCAGGAGGCCGTACTGGTGGCCGTTCTGGACGTGACCGTTCCAAGGCCAGTTGGCCTTCCTATTTCTCTTTCATGAATGCTCAGCTCACCGAGTTGGTGAAAAACTATGATCCGGATGCTCTCTGGTTTGACGGTATGTGGGATCACGATGATGACTCCACGCCCTTCGACTGGCAGTTGGACGAACAGTATGCCTTGCTTCACAGCCTGAAACCCAGTTTGCTGGTGGGCAACAATCATCATCTCACACCATTCCCTGGTGAGGACATGCAGTTCTTCGAGCGCGATTTACCAGGAGAGAACAAGGCCGGATTCAGCGGTCAGGCCAGTGTCAGTGTCCTTCCTCTGGAGACCTGTGAGACCATGAACGGTAATTGGGGCTATAGCGTGCAGGACCAGAACTACAAGAGTGTGGACCAGATAGTCCGCTTGCTCGTGGGGGCTGCAGGCAAGGGAGCCAATCTCTTGCTCAACATTGGTCCCATGCCCAACGGCGAACTTCCCTCCCTCTCTCTGGAGCGGTTGCAGGGAGTAGGCAAATGGCTGGAGCAGAATGGTGAGACCATCTATGGCACTGTGGCAGGTGATGTTCCCACTCATCCCTGGGGAGTCACCACTCGCAAGGGCGACCGCCTGTTTGTGCACATCATGTCGCATCCCGACTCCAGTCTCTTCCTTCCCTTGAAAGCCAAGGTGCGCAAGGCCCTCAACTTCCAGTCCAAGCAACCCTTACGTTTCAGTCAATCCAGCGAGGGCGTGCTTGTTCATCTGGGAGAGGTTCCTCAGGGTGCTGATTTCATAGTGGAACTGCAGACTAAATAATTGAATGGGACGCAGTGCACTGCATCCGGGGTTTCAGTGCACTGCGTCCGCAGTTGCAGTGCAGTGCGTCCAAAACAATCTCAGACGCACGTACTTGCAAGGACAGATGCTAAATGAAGGCTTTTCCCGCAAACGTTTGCGGGAACGGTTGCAAACGTTTGCGGGGGCGGTTGCAAACGTTTGCGGGGGCGGTTGCAAACGTTTGCGGGGACGGTTGCAATGCTTTGCGTCTGAGAGGGGCAAAACTGGAGATGAAATCGTCAGTCCTATTCTGGATGAGAGAAAAGACGGCTCCATAAGGGTCACTATAGCCCCCAGGAAAATTCTACTGAGTGCTGAAGAGTCCGTATCCCATGTAGTTATGTCCTTTGGGGCATTACTGAAGAGCCTTTATTATTGGTCCGATATAGGAAGAAGCTTAGAACAAATATTCTTATTTTCAGTGCTAAGAGTTTACAAAATGAAAATAAAGTTGTACATTTGCCTTGATTTTTGAAAGCAAAACAGAATAAAACGATACATGAGATGAGTAAATTGATGGTACCAGAAGGCTATCAGGCCCAATTGGACTTGAAGCAGACTGAACTGGCAATCAAGCATATCAAGGATTTCTTTCTGAGCGGACTGAGCACTGAACTTCGTCTGCGCCGCGTGACAGCTCCCCTGTTCGTTCTTCGTGGTTTAGGACTGAACGATGACCTCAATGGTGTGGAGCGCCCCGTCAGTTTCCCTGTCAAGGATATGAACGAGGCTGTTGCCGAGGTGGTGCATAGCCTGGCCAAATGGAAACGTGTCACCCTGGCCGACTATCACGTGGAGCGCGGATTTGGCATTGTGACCGACATGAATGCCATCCGTCCAGATGAGGAGTTGGACAATATCCACAGCCTGTATGTGGACCAGTGGGACTGGGAGCGTGTCATTGGTCCCGAGGACCGCACAGTGTCCTTCCTCAAGCATATCGTCCGTAAGATTTACAGCACCATCCTTCGTACCGAGTTTTTTATTTGTGAGACCTACCCTCAGCTGAAGCATTTCCTGCCCGAGGAGGTTCATTTCATCCATAGTGAGGAACTCCTGCGCATGTATCCCGACAAGACAGCCAAGGAGCGCGAGGACCTTATCTGCCGCAAATATGGTGCTGTGTTCGTGATGGGTATAGGAGGCAAACTGTCGGATGGCAAGGAACATGACCTGCGTGCTCCCGACTATGATGACTGGAGTACACCCAACGAGGATGGATTCCAGGGGCTCAATGGTGACTTGCTCGTATGGTATCCCACCCTGGGCCGAAGCATAGAACTCAGCAGTATGGGCGTGCGAGTGGACCAGCAGGCACTTGAGCGTCAGTTGGCCTTGCAGGGAAAGGAAGATCGGCGGAGCCTGTATTTCCACCGTCGCTTGCTCGAGGGTTCACTTCCTCTGTCCATAGGTGGAGGCATCGGTCAGAGTCGTCTGTGCATGATACTTCTCCACAAGGCACATATCGGTGAGACTCAGTCCAGCATTTGGCCGGAGTCCATGCGCCAGCAATGCCGTGAGGCAGGCATGCCGCTCATCTGATTCATCCCCTCCGCAGGGGCTGACCCTTACAGAGCATACAGGAAACAAGGGAGAAAAGTGTGCGTCATGGTGGCGCACACATTTATTTATAATTATTATTCAATGTACAACAAAAAGATTCAAAAGCCAGAAGTCATTACCTGGCGGCAGTTTGCCGGCCATGGGTACAGTGCTTTTGCCAGCCTGCATCGTCAGGTACGAATCGGAGTGCTCAGTGTGGCCACATTGGCTGTGGCTGCCAAGGCAGAAGCTCGTCTGAGTTCTGCTCCGGCAATAGATGCCGAGGAAGAGCAAACCGAGGAGGCAAAGTCCATCGACGAGGTGACCGTGAGTGGCACCATGGCTCCGCTGACTCAACTGCAGTCGGCACGTATCGTGAGTGTACTCCAGCGCCAGGATATCGAACAGGCGGGGGTGCAGAGTATCAACGATTTGTTCAAACTGGTCACAGGCGTGGATGTCCGTCAGCGTGGTGGCTTTGGTATTCAGACGGACATCTCCATTGATGGTGGCATCTTTGATCAGATTACGATCCTTCTTAACGGTGTCAACATCAGCAATCCCCACACAGGACATCTTGCAGCAGACTTCCCCGTGAGCGTGAGCGACATAGAGCGCATCGAGGTGCTTGAGGGAGCCGCCAGCCGTATCTATGGCGGACAGAGCTTTGGCGGTGCCATCAACATCGTTACACGCAAGGAAGAGCATACCACCATAGAGGCAGGTGCACAGGGTGGCAGCTATGGAACGTTCGATGCTGATGCGCGTGTGGGTCTTACCCTTGGCCATACTTCCCACAGACTGAGTGGCGGTGGAGGCCGCAGCGATGGCGGTACTCTCAACAGCGACTGGCATAAGGGACAATTGTATTATCAAGGCGATTTCAACAATCAGAAGCTCACCCTGGACTGGCAGTTCGGCTTCTCCAAGAAATCCTATGGAGCCAACACCTTCTACAGTGCTGCCTATCCCGACCAGTATGAGCGCAACGAGCGCTATCTGGTGTCAGTGAAGGGTGAGACCAAAGGCAAGTTCCACTTCACGCCACAGGTCTACTGGAACCGCACCTATGATAATTTCGAACTGGTACGCGGTACCACCTTCGGCGAGAACTTCCATCAGGCAGATGTATATGGCATCAAGGCCGGTGGCTACTTCAACTGGTGGGGAGGCAAGACGGCCTTGGGAGCAGAGCTGCGTCAGGAAGGTATTCTCAGCACCAACCTTGGCCGAGACCTCGCCCCCGAACAGTATGTAGATGCCCGACATGGAGGAGAAGCCCAGTATACCCGTCAGGACGACCGTACCAGCATCTCATACAATCTGGAACACAACATCCTCCTCTCCCGATGGACCATCTCGGCAGGTGTGATGGCCAATATGACCACCAGCGTGGATCATAAGTATCGGTTCTATCCCGGTGTGGATATCTCCTACAGGCCAGCTGCAGGATGGAAGTTGTATGCCTCATACAACAAGGGCTTCCGCCTGCCTTCTTTCACCGAGCTCTATTACAAGAGTCCTACCCACGATGGCAATCAGGGCCTGAAGCCCGAGCATAACCGTTCGCTGCAGGTGGGTGTCCAGTATGCCACTTCCGGATTCCAGGGCACCTTGCGCGGATTCTATCATCGGGGCAATCAGATGATAGACTGGGTCATGTATACTGCCGATGACACCTACCACAGTGCTGCCTTCGACCTGGACAATATGGGCCTGCAGGCAGAAGGACGTCTCAGCTTCCCCGAGTTGTTCCACAAGAACACCTGGGTGCGTAATCTGACAGTGGGGTATACCTACATCCATCAGAAACGTCATGACGATGTGCAGATCTACAAGAGCAATTATGCCATGGAGTATCTGCGGCATAAGTTTGTGGCCAGTCTGCATCATCGCATCTGGGACCGCCTCTCTGCCACCTGGAGTGTGCGCTGGCAGGACCGTATGGGCAGTTATGTGCAGTACAGCGGCACCTATGTGGATACAGCCACTGGCTATCTGCGCGGACAGACCACTGGTGAGCTGGTCTCTTACAGTCCCTATGCCACCCTCGATCTCAAACTCCAGTGGACAGCCGACCATTATCAGGTGTTTGTGCAGGGAACCAACATCACCAATCATAAGTATTATGACCTGGGCAATGTGCAGCAGCCTGGCATCTGGGTGATGGCAGGAGCACGTGTGAAGTTCTGACATTCACGGCTTTTATAGCTATAGATATCCAAGGGCAGGCTTCCTCTGTGGGGCCTGTCCTTGTTGCATATCAGTCACACAATAAGCCCAGAATAAGTCATTAGACAGATATGCACCTACATACCATAATCCCGCATCCGGTTAAACCAATGTCTCTCCTTCCTGACTTCATCACTTTTGTTCGGGTTCATCAGAAATATGGAGTGACGCATAATAATATATTATAAATGAAGTGGGTGAAACCGTTTGCCATAGGATATGAATACGTTTACATCCCTGATAAGGTTAATAACCTTACAGCTGAAAGGTTATTAACCTTACGGCCGAAAGGTTATTAACCTTATCGGCAATGAAGGCAACAAATACTGAGCACACTGTTATAAATGGTAATCAATCGAAATGTCGAATGACCCAATCTTAATTTGGGTGGCGCATTGACGAAGTCAGCTGGTGTGCAGAATGCCCTCGATAGTTCGTTACACCCGAATAATTATCCTTTATGTCATATACGTTTTGCAATTTCGCCCAAAAACACTATTTTTGCGCAAAAATCAGAGTAATCCAATGAATAGAGTTGCCATTGCCGCAGCCCTGTTGCTCATGAGTCTTTGTGCCAATGCCTTCACGGTGGTGATTGATGCCGGACACGGAGGACGAGATGCGGGAGCTGTTGGACGTAAGAGCAAGGAGAAGAATATCAATCTGGCTGTAGCACTTGCGCTGGGAAAGATGATAGAGGACAACTGTGCGGGTGTGAAGGTTGTCTATACCCGCCAGAAGGATGTGTTTGTAGACCTGGACGAGCGTGCCAACATCGCCAATCGTGCCAAGGCAGACCTCTTCATCAGCATACACACCAACAGTACCGCCAGCAAGGTGGGCCCTCGAGGAGCAGAGACCTATACCCTGGGTATGCATCGTGCTGCCGACAATCTGGAAGTGGCCAAGCGAGAGAACTCCGTCATCACCCTGGAGAGCAATTATGAAGAGAAATATGAAGGCTTCGATCCGCGCAGCAGTGAGAGCTATATCATCTTCGAACTCATGCAAGACCAGAATATGGCTCAGAGCGTTCGATTGGCCAAGATGGTACAGGAGCAGTTCCGCTCCGTGGCAGGACGAGTGGACAAGGGTGTTCATCAGGCAGGATTTCTGGTGCTGCGTGCCACCAGCATGCCCAGCGTGCTGGTAGAGTTGGGATATATCAACAATCCCAATGAGGAGACCTATCTCAATTCAGCCTCCGGCATCCAGGCGATGGCCAAGAGCGTCTATCGGGCCTTTGAAGCCTATAGGAAATAGGGGCTGTTCGTATTAGAATCAGGATATATATATAATAAGTATACACATAAGAAAGATGAAAAAGGAAATCAAGATAGGCCTGACGGGTGTGGCCGCATTGCTGATATTGTTCTTTGGAATCAAGTTTCTCAAGGGTGCCAATCTCTTCAGTTCCAGCAATACCTATTATATCCGCTTCAGTAATGTCAAGGCACTGAGCAAAAACAGTACCGTGTATGCCGATGGATATAATGTGGGCACGGTGAGTGATATCATATATGATTTCGACCATCCAGGGAAAGTTCTGGTGGAGATCAGTACCACCAAGGGACTGCGTATCCCCAAGGGAAGTACGGCTTCACTGGACGAGGCCATGCTGGGCGGATGTACCCTCAACATGCTCTTGGCCACCAATCTGCGTGAGTCTTATCAGCCTGGTGATACCATCATCGGCAGCGATGCCGGCGGACTGATGTCAAAGGCCACAGACCTCATGCCCAAGGTGGATCAGGTGCTGGCACGTGTGGATACCCTCCTGGCCACACTCAATACCCTTGCTTCCGATCCCAATCTGCCTCTTATACTGAAGAATGCCGAGACTCTGACAGCCAATCTGAATGAGAGCAGCATGGAGCTCAAGCGCCTCTTGGCTCAGGATGTACCTGCCATGACCAGCACTTTCAACAAGGCTGGCGAGAATGTGGTAGCCCTCACGGATAATCTCAACCGTCTGAACCTGCAGTCCACTATGGACAGTGTCAACTGCACCATAGGCAATGTCAACCGTATGGTGACCCAGATGCAGAGCAAGGAAGGCAGTCTGGGATTGCTGATGAATGATCCTGCTGTGTATAACAACCTCAATCATACCGTGCAGAGCGCCGACAGTCTGCTCACCGACCTGAAAGCGCATCCAAAGCGTTATGTTCACTTCTCCCTTTTTGGCAAAAAGGATAAGTGATAAGATGGGATGGCACACACCATATGAGAGGAAGGTGGTGACAGTTCATCTGCATGGATGATACGTCTTATATGAATTTAATCAAAATAGAGAAAGGGGGATTTCTTATCTCCCTTTTCTTCCCTTGCCAGTTGGCATTTTGATATTTAGTCTCATAGATTCACTTTCCTTAAGCATTTTGCTAAAAAGTGTTATCATGCACTAATTATCAGCCACTTGCATCCTAAAATGGTGGTGTAAACAACAAAAGTTGCCGCAAAAGTTTCCTCATCGTCTGTTTTTCAACACTTTGCGACAAAAATGCCTCAGTTGGAGCATCAGACGGCTGATTTGGCTCGGATTGATAAAGTACGTACATTTGCATTCGCTTCTCATATTTGAGAAAGAACTTAAAAGCAACATAGTCTCTAAAAAATAGAAATGGATAAATCACCACGCGATAAGTGGAAGGAATGCCTGGGCATCATCAGGAACAACCTGGACGAGCGTCAGTTCAACACTTGGTTTGAGCCGACAAAGTTCAAGTCCTATGACCAGGAGAAGAAGGAACTGACCATATACATTCCTTCCAATTTCTTCTATGAGTATCTGGAAGGACATTTCCGGAGACTCATGCACATGACTATCGCCAAGGTGTTTGGTGCCGACCAGCATTTGATGTATGAGGTCAAGGTGGCAGGCAAGGAGACTGTGAATATGGAGAGTGATGAGCCATCACCATTCGACAAGCAGCCTCAGTCCACCAGAGTTGTCAACCAAACTCCCCGTATGGCACAGAGCACTGGTGCTGCCCAGGATTTGGATTCCTGTCTCAATACGAAACAAAACTTTGGCAATTTCATTGAGGGCGCCAGCAATAAGTTGCCTCGCAGCATCGGACTTTCCATTGCCGAGAACCCCAGTCAGCAGACATTCAATCCCCTCTTCATATACGGTCCCAGCGGTGTGGGTAAGACTCACCTGGTAAATGCCATCGGTACACGTATGAAGGAGTTGCATCCCGACAAGAGGGTGCTTTATCTGAGTGCCCGGCTCTTTGAGGTTCAGTATACCTCTTCGGTTCACCAGAATAATGTGAACGATTTCATGCATTTCTACCAAAGCATAGATATGCTCATCGTGGACGATATCCAGGAGATGGTGGGCAAGAAGGCCACACAATACACCTTCTTCCATATCTTCAACCATCTGCGTCAGAATGGACGTCACATCATTCTCACCAGCGACCGTCCACCTATGGCACTGCAAGGTATGGAAGACAGAATGATTACCCGATTCCAAAGCGGATTGCTGGCCGAACTGGAGAAGCCCGAAGAGCAGCTGCGCAGAAATATCCTGGAGAGCAAGGTGAAGCATGACGGACTGAGAATCCCCGACAAGGTGCTCGACTATATCTCACAGAACGTGAGCGACAGTGTACGTGAGCTGGAGGGAGTGGTGCAGAGCCTCTTGGCCTACTCCGTGGTATTCAACCGTGATGTGGACCTGCAGTTTGCCATGCGTATCATGAATCATAACACTCACACCGAGCGCAAGCGTACCATCACCATGGACCAGATAGTGGAGCGCACCTGCGATTATTTCCAGATCAGACAAGAGGATGTATATGGCAAGAGTCGCAAGGCAAACATCGTGCTTGTCAGACAGTTGAGTATGTATCTGGCCCAGCATCACACCCAGTTGACAGCCAGCAAGATAGGTACTCTGGTGGGAGGACGTAATCATGCCACCGTTATCCACAGTGTGCGTACCATAGAGAAGCGACTGAAGAGCGACAAGGACTTCCAGCAGAAGGTAAACGAGCTGGAGGGCAAACTCAAGACTTAAATAGCAATACGAATCCCTATTGATGACGTATGATGAATATCTCTACACGTAAGACCATACGTAAATACACACAGCAGCCCATCCCCGATGAGCTGCTGAACCGCTTATTGGAGGAGGCTTCCCGTACACAGACCATGGGTAACCTGCAATTATACAGCGTGGTGGTCACTCGCTCCCAGGAAGGAAAGAGTGCGTTGGCACCCTTCCACTTTCATCAGCCTATGGTGACCAATGCTCCTGTGGTGCTCACCATCTGTGCTGATTTTCGACGCGTGACAGACTGGTGTGAATGCCGCAGGGCCATACCAGGATACGACAACCTGCTCAGTTTCATGAATGCAGCCACCGATGCTCTGCTCTATACCCAGACCTTCTGCAATCTGGCCGAAGAGGAGGGGTTGGGCATCTGTTATCTGGGAACCACTCTGTATTCTTCTGCTCAGTTAGCAGAATGTCTGCATTTGCCTGCTCTCACCTTTCCCGTGGCCACCCTTACAGTAGGATGGCCCGCCGAAGACCCTGACTTGCAGGACAGACTCCCCCTCTCGTCTTTCGTTCATCAGGAGTCCTATCAGCCCTATACACCCGAACTCATCGACCAGTATTATTCTGCCAAGGAATCTTTGCCTGCCAATCAAGGCTTTGTGACCGAGAATGGCAAGGAAACACTTGCCCAGGTCTTTACCGATGTCAGGTATACCCGCAAGGACAATGAAGCCATCTCTCATGCCCTGACCGATGCCCTGGTGAAGCAGGGTTTCCTGAAGCCAGATGCTCTCAGAGCTTCCCTCGAGGTGGTGGAGACCCGTCCCGAAGTGCTCGAGTGTGATGTGGTACGGTTTCAGAATAAGAAGGAGAAGTGGGTGGCCTTTGTGGGACTGCTCAACGGTTATCCTTATGAAATCTTCACCGGTCTGATGGACGACGAGGAAGGAATAGCCTTACCCAAGAGTGTGACCCACGGCCGTATCATCAAGCATGTGGAGCGTGACGGACAGAAGCGTTATGACTTCCAGTTCGAGAACAAACGTGGATACAAGACCACAGTGGAAGGACTCAGCGAAAAGTTCAATCCCGAATATTGGGATTATGCCAAGTTGATCAGTGGCGTGCTGCGTTACCGTATGCCCATCGATCATGTAATCAAGCTGGTTACTTCCTTGCAGCTGGAGAGTGATAACATCAACTCTTGGAAGACCGGCGTGGCCAGAGCACTGAAGAAGTACTTGCCCGATGCTCTGCAGGAAGACGAGAACATGGATGAATAAACGTCTGTCATGAACGTCGAGATTTTTGTCAAACGACTCCGACTGTATGCTTCTCATGGAGTGCTTCCTCAGGAGAGGGTAGTGGGGGCGAATTTCTATGTCACCCTTACGGCCACAGTACAGGTGAGTGATGATGCTCTCCTGCACGACAAACTTCAGGGGACGGTGGACTATGGACAGATAGTGGAGGTTCTGAAACAGGAGATGAAGCAGCCTTCCTCCTTGCTGGAGCATGCCGCCATGCGTATGGCCTCCAGGGTGCTCAATGATTTTCCTTCTGTTCTTAAGGTGGAATTGCTGTTGGAGAAGGAAAGTCCTCCTCTTGGTGTCCAAACAGAGGGAGTCGGAGTCAAATTGGTACTCACAAAGTGATATTGTCATCGCAAAACTGCGCAAAAAGAAGAAAAATGCGTAATTTTGCGATGTTTTATATTTATAAGTCAGTAATAAAATGGGAAACTTAGGATTCGGATTGGAACTTATGGTGGTGGGAATGCTCACTGTATTTGTAATACTTCTCGTAGTCATATGGGGTGGCAAGCTGCTTATTGCTATTGTCAACAAGGTGGCTCCCGAGGAAGTGGTTCCTGCCAAGAAAAGTGCAAAACCCGCTGATGCTGTTGATGCCAGTACAATGGCCATCCTGCAAGAGGTGGTAAGTAAGATAACCGGTGGTAAAGGTCAGGTGGCTTCTGCAAGGAAGATCTGACCATCTATGTGTGGCGAGCGTGGCTACGCCATCCCCTCAGGATGTGAATCAGCCATGGATACTTTTTCGCAAAGGAGAAAGATAAGATACAGAATAACAGTTTCCCCCTTTCGGTTATCCTCAGAAGTCTGAAATCAGACTATATGGAAACAGGGAAGCCTCATAATTATTCTATTAAGGAAAGAAAGTAACAAGATATCGCAAATGAAAAGAGAAGTAAAGTTTAGCTTGGTTTTCCGCGACATGTGGCAGAGTGCTGGTAAATATCAGCCACGTGTGGACCAGTTGGTGAAAGTAGCTCCTGCCATTATCAGAATGGGTTGCTTTGACCGTGTGGAGACAAATGGTGGTGGTTTTGAGCAGGTCAATCTGCTCTATGGTGAAAACCCTAACAAGAGTGTACGCCAGTGGACAAAGCCTTTTCATGAGGCAGGCATACAGACACACATGCTGGACCGTGCATTGAACGGCCTTCGCATGAGTCCCTGTCCTAAGGACTTGCGCAAGCTTTTCTATAAGGTCAAGAAGGCACAGGGAACAGATATCACACGTATCTTCTGCGGTCTGAACGACCCTCGTAATGTGCTCCCTTCCATTCAGTATGCCAAGGAAGCTGGCATGATAGCCCAGGCCTCTCTGTGTATCACTTACAGCCCCATTCATACAGTGGAGTATTATGTCAATCTGGCCAAGACCTTTATTGATGCAGGAGCAGATGAGATTTGCCTGAAGGATATGGCAGGCATCGGCCGTCCCGTATCGTTGGGCAAGATAGTGGAAGGTATCAAGGCTTACAAGAAGGACATCGTGATTCAGTATCACAGTCATGCCGGACCAGGTTTCTGCATGGCTTCTATTCTTGAGGTTGCCAAGGCTGGATGTGATTATATAGACACCTCCATGTCTCCTCTTTCGTGGGGAACTGGTCATGCCGACATCATTGCCGTTCAGGAGATGCTCAAGGATGCTGGTTTCCAGGTGAAGGAAATCAATATGGAGGCATATATGGAGACACGTACACTCATTCAGGAGATGTATGACGATTTCCTGGGTTATTATATTCCCAAACTCAATCATATCAACAACTCTCTGCTGGTGAAGCCCGGTCTGCCTGGTGGCATGATGGGTTCCCTGATGACAGACCTTGAGGACAATCTCAAGAGCCTGAATAAGTGGAAGGTGAAGAACGGACAGCCTGAGCTGACCACCGATCAGCTTCTGGTGAAGCTCTTCGATGAAGTGGCTTATGTATGGCCCAAGGTGGGTTATCCCTGCTTGGTAACACCCTTCAGTCAGTATGTGAAGAACCTTGCACTGATGAATGTGATTCAGATGGAGAAGGGCAAGGAGCGCTGGAGCATGATTGCCGACAATATCTGGGACATGATTCTGGGCAAGAGCGGTCAGCTTCCTGGTCCCGTTGCCCCCGAACTGGTGGCCATGGCCAAGGAGCAGGGTCGTGCCTTTGAGACAGAAGACCCCCAGTCTTATTATCCCGACGACCTGGATACCTATCGTCAGAAGATGCAGGAGAAGGGATGGGAACTTGGCGAGGACGACGAGGAGCTCTTCGAGTACAGCATGCATCCCTCTCAGTATGAGGCATACAAGAGTGGTAAGGCAAAAGCCGATTTCGAGGCCGACTTGGCTGAGCGTAAGGCCAAGGCCGGTTCGGCTGGTGTGGCTGAATTGCCCAAGAGCATCAAGGTGAGCCTGAACGGTCAGACCTATGAAGTCAACATTGCCTACGGCAACGAGACTCCTGCTGCCACTGCAGCCAATGCCACCTCAGCTGCTCCTGTGGCCGCTGGTGAAGGTGAGGATGTGCTTGCTCCACTCGAGGGTAAGTTCTATCGTGTGAAGGATGCTCAGGAGACTCCCAAGCAGATAGGTGATGAGGTCAAGGCTGGTGATGTGATTGGTTACATCGAAGCCATGAAGACCTACAATGCCATCCGTGCTGATTTCGACGGAGTACTGACAGCCATCCTGGTCAATAGCGGTGATGCTGTAGAGGAGGATGATCCCATCATTAAAATTGCAAGGAAGTAAATCCATATGGAAAGAGTATTAGAAGCCTTAGAGAAAGTATATGACATGACCGCATTCTCCAACATTGCGGAGAATCCTCTCTTCATAGTCATGTATCTTCTCGCCTTCACGTTGCTCTATCTGGGTATCGTGAAGAAGTATGAGCCGCTGTTGCTCGTACCTATTGCCTTTGGTGTGCTTATTGCCAACTTCCCTGGAGGTGACATGGGTGTCACTCAGGCTGACAGCAACGGCATGGTGATGGTAAACGGTCAGTTGAAGAACATCTATGAGATGCCTCTTCATCAGATTGCCCATGACTTAGGCCTGATGAATTACCTGTATTATGCGCTTATCAAGAGTGGCTTGCTGCCTCCCATCATCTTCATGGGAGTGGGAGCCTTGACCGACTTCGGTCCTATGCTTCGCAACCTCAAGCTTGCCATCTTTGGTGCAGCAGCACAGATGGGTATCTTCTCTGTCCTCTTGGTGGCTCTGGCTGTGGGCTTTACTCCTCAGGAGGCAGGTTCCCTGGGCATCATCGGAGGTGCCGATGGTCCCACGGCTATCTTCACCACCATCAAGCTGGCTCCCCACTTGCTGGGTCCCATCGCCATTGCAGCTTACAGTTACATGGCCCTCGTGCCTGTCATCATCCCCTTGGTGGTCAAGTGTCTGTGCAGCAAGAAGGAGTTGATGATCAACATGAAGGAGCAGGATAAGCTCTATCCCGATGCTGTGCAAATCAAGAACATGCGCGTGCTGAAGATTGTCTTCCCCATCGCTGTCACCACCATCGTGGCCATCTTTGTGCCCACGGCAGTGTCTCTGGTGGGCATGCTCATGTTTGGTAATCTGCTCAAGGAGATAGGTAACGACACCTTCCGCCTCTTTGATGCTGCTTCCAATGGCATCATGAATGCAGCCACCATCTTCCTGGGACTCTGTGTGGGTGCCACCATGACCGTGGATGCTTTCATCAATGTGCAGACTCTGGGTATCGTGGCTGGCGGTTTCTGTGCCTTTGCTCTCAGTATTGCTTCCGGCATCTGTATGGCCAAGGTGTGGAACCTGTTTGCCAAGAAGAAGATCAATCCGCTTATTGGTGCCACTGGCTTGAGCGCTGTTCCTATGGCCAGCCGCGTATGTAACGGTATCAGCACGCAGTATGATCCCAAGAATCACGTGCTCAATTACTGCATGAGTTCCAACATCTCTGGTGTTATCGGTTCTGCCGTAGCAGCAGGAGTACTCATCAGTTATCTGGGTTAATATCATATCCGGCGGACAATAGCGTCCGCCGGATATTGCTTTTTTTATCCTAAAGACATCCCTAAACTTATTCTTTTCGTTTCATTATGAGCTATTCTTCACTGTTCTTTGTTGCATTCCTTTCTCTGATGTCCATAAGCGCATCGGCTGGCAAACACGTCATCAAGTTCGATTCCAGGAAAGAGATGTCTGGAGCGAAAATAGCACTCAAGGATATCAATCCCGATTTGCCTACCGACTGGACAGGATATAACTATGTGGTGGTGGAATTCCGTGTTTCCACTTCCCAACGTTTCTTCTTGGGCTTCACCACCGCTCATGGCTATGATGAGGTGCGCATCCACTCCTATGTCCCCGGACAATGGAATCGCCTTGCCATACCCATGATTTATTATTCGCAGCCTCCTGCATCGGCCATCGACATGGCAGCCACTTACAACAAGCCTCGATATACCGGTTGGATCAATTTGGGTGGAAATGTGGGTCCCATGACTCAGGTTGACTCCATTGGTGCCCGTATGCGTGCTCCCATTGGTCAGCAGCGCATAGAGATTCGCAATGTGACCCTTTCTGTGGACGATCCCGGCGATGCTTATCTGGGTAAGCGTCCTGCTGTGGATGAGTTCGGGCAGTCCAATCTGATCAAATGGCCAGGCAAGGTCACCAGTCTGAAGCAGTTGCGCAAGTTGTGGCAGGCAGAAGAGAATGAGGATGTTTCCAGTGAGCAACTCTATGGCTATTCGCGTTACGGAGGTTATCAGGCCCATCGCTATGACCAGGGAACGGGTTATTTCCGTACGGCCCTTGTGGACGGTAGGTGGTGGTTTGTGGACCCCGAGGGATATCTCTTCCTCTCAGTAGGTGTGGATTGTGTATACACCATGGGTGGAGGCGATGTACGCGACGTGGAGAAGCGCGAGGGCATGTTGGCTCAGATGCCTCCGCAGCGCTTTATCGTTAAGGGGCGTGGTGGTACTTCCATAGCTCATTTTGCCCAATGGAACCGTGAACGTCGCTTTGGTGACGAGGCAGAGACGAAAGCTTCGGAACTGGCTTTCAAGCGTATGGATAAATGGGGTGTCAATACCATAGGCAACTGGTCCGATGCCAAGCTGGAGCGTCTGAGGCGAAAGGCTATCACCTGCACTTTCTATCCTGCCGGTGCCGACAGCCGACTCATGGGGCTGGGCGATGTGTATGGAGATAACTTCAAGCAACGCTTGCGTGAGTCGCTCCAGAAAACCATAGCTCCGCATAGGGACAATCCATGGCTCATAGGTTATTTCATGGGCAACGAACCCTCATGGGTGGGGCAGGAGCAAAGGCTCTGTCAGATGATACTTGATGGAGAGGACAGGGGCATCAAGACTGCTTTGCGCCAATGGCTCTCGCAACATGGAGACAGCAAAGAGCAGCGCAAGGCCTTCGTCTATGACTGTTTTCGCAGGTATATAGAGGCTGTCAAGGCCATGCAGATGGAGCTCGATCCCCATCACCTGTGTCTGGGCTATCGTTTTGCCAGCGTTTATGATGTCAACGAGACTCTGCTGGGCATCTGTGGCAAGGTCTTCGACGTACTCAGTTTCAACTGTTATTCTCTTACTCCTGGGCATGACATGATGGACCGTGTCCTGCGCCAGTCGGGCCTCCCCATGATGATAGGCGAGTTCCATTTCGGCTCTGTCGACCGCGGACAGGGACAGTCACTCTGGCAGGTCAATTCTCAGGAGGAGCGTGGTGTGGCTTATCGGTATTATGTGGAGAATGGTTTTGCACATCCTGGGCTTATCGGCACGGCCTATTTCACATGGTATGACCAGGACGTGATGGGGCGGTTCGATGGTGAGAATTACAATTGTGGTTGCATAGATGTCACTGATGTGCCTTATCCGCAGCAGACCCAAGCCATGATGGAAAGCGCACGTCTGCTCTACGATATCCATGCCGGCAAGCAGGCTCCTTACAGTAAGCAACCTGTTCGTCCGCGCGGACATGACCACGGACCGGATGCCTGGTAAAAGGCTTTCTACATATATATATATAATAGTAATAAGAGAAGGATGAACATTATAGAGACCGATATAGAGGGCGTGGTCATCATAGAGCCTCGCATCTTCCGTGATGCCCGAGGGTATTTCTTCGAGAGTTTCAGTCAAAGAGACTTTGACCAGATGGTTCGCCCTGTCACTTTTTGTCAGGACAATGAGAGTATGAGTTCATACGGAGTGATGCGTGGACTCCATTTCCAGCGTCCTCCCTTCACACAGAGCAAACTGGTGCGTTGCGTGCGTGGAGCCGTACTTGATGTTGCCGTGGATATCCGCAAGGGGTCACCCACCTATGGTCATCATGTGGCGGTAGAACTTACTGAGGACAATCATCGCCAGTTCTTTGTTCCCCGTGGTTTTGCTCATGGCTTTTCTGTACTGAGTGAGACAGCTGTTTTCCAGTATAAGTGTGACAATTTCTACCATCCCGAGGCCGATGGCGGCATCTCCATCCTGGATGACAGTCTGGGCATTGACTGGCGCATCCCCACCGACAAGGCTATTCTCTCAGAGAAGGATACCAGGCATGCACTTCTGAAAGACTTTGATTCTCCTTTTGATATCCATGTTGATCTGTATGATCTCTGATGTCTGTCAGGGGTTGATGCTTTCTCCCACGATATAGCCGGTGGTCCAGGCAGCCTGCAGGTTGAATCCTCCTGTCACGGCATCTACGTCGAGCACTTCTCCTGCGAAATACATGCCTGGGCAGTGCTTGCTTTCCAGAGTATGGGCATCGATGCTTTTCAGCGAGATGCCTCCACAGGTTACGAACTCCTCCTTGTATGTGCCTCTTCCCGATATGCGGTGGCAGTCGTTGGTGAGCACCTCTATCAGCCTGTTTGTTCCCTTCCTGCCTGTCTCTGCCCATTTCCTCTCTGGTGAGATACCTGCCCTTGCTGTCAGATATTGCCACAGTCGGGCAGGCAGTTGGAAGGGTCGGATGCTCGTCACCAGTTTTTGTGGATGAGAGGAACTTATCTGTTCTATCTCTTTTTCCACCAGGCTCCTGTTGCTCTCGTTAGCCCAGTTGATGCATATGGTCTCCTGGTAATTGCACTCGTGCAGATGTCTTGCTGCATGGGAGGACAGTTTCAGGATGGCAGGTCCGCTCATGCCCCAATGTGTGATGAGCAGAGCCCCCTGTGCTTTATACTTTGTGGCAGGGATTCCTGTCATGACGGGATCCACCACACAACCCATCAGTTGCTTCAAGTCCTGCTCTTCCATGTTGAAGGTGAACAGTGAGGGCACGGGTGATTCTATCCGGTGTCCCATCTTTTCCAGGTAAGCCAGTCCATCGGCTCGCGGCGAACCGCCAGTGGTGATTATCACCCGGTCGGCTTCCGTAGGTTTGTTCTCTGTGAAATGTATCTGGAAGGGAGTCTCGATGGTCTCTCTCTCTATGGCTGTCACCCGGTGCTTCACGTGTATCTTTATTCCCAGGCCTTTGGCTTTGTAGGTGAGGCAGCGAACCACAGTCATGGCATCCTGCGAGAAAGGGAATACACGACAGTCCTCTTGAGTGACCAGTCTCACACCTTCCTTCTCAAACCATTGGCAGGTGTCCCGATGATTGAAACGGCAGAAGAGGCGTTTCATCAGTTGGTGCCCTCGCGGATACACCTGCTTGAGGTCTGTTACGTGCTCAAAGGAGTTGGTCAGATTACATCTGCCGCCTCCTGTGACAGCCACCTTGGCCAGCACCTTCTCTCCCCGTTCGTAGATGTCCACCATGGCCATCGGTAGTCTCTCCTTCACTCTGATAGCGGCAAAGAATCCCGAGGCGCCACCGCCTATGATGGCTATGCGCAATCCATCTCCTGCAGTGGTCTTCCCTTCTGGCAGACACCTATCCGATGAGACCCCTGCATGAGTGTCTTCGCTTGGCATTTCTGCGCTGTGGTGATGGTTGTTGAAGTCCTTTTCTGTCATACTCTACAAAGGTTGCAAAAAATATATCTATGTACAAAATATATCTTTATTGTTCGTTTAACTCAAAATTATATTGCTATCAGATGGTGCTTGATTGGCTGCAATTTGATATCTTTGTACTGCATCTTGTGTGAATGTGTCAGAGACACTTAGCATGTTGCACGCCTAAGATTCTTCTTTTCTATGAATGAGTATCTGTATCATATATCTCTATGTCTTTCATTGCCATTGATGCTGTTCTTTGGCTTTCATATGCTTTTTGCACCAGTGCCCGAGAAGAAAATCTTTTCCAATTATCTCTTCTCCCGCCGCTTGATGGCTGTTGCTCTGCTTGTTCTCTCGGTCAATTATGGAGTGCATTTGTTCTTCGATATCAGGGTTCGTGATGTGAATCTCACCATACTGGTCAACCTTGTCACCTATTTCCTCTGCTATTGGCTGTTTGCATCAGCCATGATGACACTCATGGAAGGAAAGTACGTCACCCGCAGGCTTGTACTTCGTCATTTGCTGATGTGGATTCTGTACACTTGCTTAGCCTGTGTGGTATCCATTTGCTTTGAGGATAGTCCTCTGCAATTCTTCGGCCTTGTTTTCCTGGCGGCATGGCTGATAGGTTACGGTCTCTTCCTTACCTTCCGCTTGATACGTACTTACAACAAGTCTGTAAGGATGTTTGAAAACACACATTCCGATGACATCGGTTCGTATATCCAATGGCTGTCCATATTCACTTATTGGGCCGTCATCTTCGGTGTGGGCTGTGCACTCCTTACTTTCCTACCCGACAAATATGTGTTCCTGTGGGTCCTCTCCTCCATCCCCTTCTATATCTATCTGTATTGTTGTTATCAGAACTATATCTTGTTTTACGAGAAGGTGGAAAATGCTTTCCTGGAGGATATCACCCTTTCTGAGACTGAGAACAGTGTGGGCCAAGGAGAACACATTGCAGAGGACATCCCCATGTATCATGCAAACATTGAGAAACGTATTCAGGATTGGATCAGTCAGGAAGGATACCGCAAGCCTGGCATCACCCTGAACGAATTGTCTACTGAACTCTGTACCAACCGTACTTATCTGTCCGAATACATCAACAGGGTGTATCACAAGACCTTCCGTGACTGGATTTCCGACTTGCGTGTGGAGTATGCCAAAAGGCTCATGAAGCAGATGCCGCATCTGAAGGTCAGTGAGGTCTCCGAGATGTCGGGCTTCCTTTCCCTGAGTCATTTCTCTCGTACTTTCAGCGAGAAGGAAGGCCATTCTCCGGCACGATGGAAGAATGTTCATGCCGAATAGTTGTTCCATCCTTTTCTCAGCACAGGACAGCTCTGTCTCTCCTCACATGTTTGCGTCTTTTAAAACACGGATTTGGACGGGTTGGACAGATTTCGTTGCGTGGTGAGGTCCGGTCCTGCGGCGTACTGCCCTCCAGGCAGATGCTTATTGGACGGACGTGAGGACCAAGGGCGTTGCCCTCGGTTACTAAAAGTAGTGCCTTCCAGGCACCAGAGCGCCTCGGAGCACCTATATGATGTGATAGTTTTCCTCTGGTTTTTACAGGACAAGATGCTACACATAGCGCTCTGGTGCCTGGAAATCTCGTGCAAATGAGAGCAGAGTGGAGCGTGCTCCGACTATGCCGAGTGCAGCCGAGATTCAACGAAGTTAAGGCACTACCATGAGTAACCGGTGTACATCGGAACGAAGTGGAGATGTGCCCGGATAAACCCAAACACATAAGTATCTGCCTGGAGGGCAGTACGCCAGAGGATTAGTTCTATAATTCCCCACGGAATATCTACACTGCATCCTCCACGCTAATATATACAACCTTTCCCGCAAACGTTTGCAACCTTTCCCGCAAACGTTTGCAACCTTTCCTGCAAACGTTTGCGGGGAAAGCCATTATTTAGAATGATGAGTTTTCTCGGCAAGGAGAATCGGTCAGATGACCGTTTGGCTTGAATGTGGAAACGTAAAATTCCATATTTCAAGGCCCGTGCTGTTTATGCCTAAACAACAATTTATATGCCTATTCTCAAAATATTGCCTTCTGTATTTTAGATTTGTTAACCTCATGGCAGAAGTTAGTGATCAGTTTTTCCTACTTTTGCATTGGTAAATGTATGGATTTCCATTTGAGTGGTCTTTCATGACCTTTTCTGCCCTGTTGCTGTCAGACATGTTATCTCATCGGTATCTGTAGGTCGTGAATAATGTAATTCTCCGCCGTTAAACCTATTGTCAAACTAATATAAAAATTCTATGATATGAAACGATTTGAAAACAGTATGCGCACAAGCATCCCGCCATCCTTACATGGTGGAGGATTCATCAGAAAGCGATTACTGATGTGTCTGTTATTGATTGCTCCTTTCGTGTCTGGTCTATCGTTATGGGCGTATGATACCAGTAAGCCTACCACCTATGGTAACAGTGTTGGCACATATCCAAATTCTGTGCACCTGGGGTTTGAATGGGCGTTCTACAACTATGATGTAGATGGCGAAAGTACTGCTAATGCCGGTTATCATGGACCGGTAACAATGACCATCAATGGGGAGGAGGTTTTAGATACCAATGGTAAGACCCTTAACCTCAAAGATGTTTGGGGGTTAATTACCGACCAGACTAGTGCTGATAAAAATCTGAAGCAAAAGAATAATCCAGGCATTGTTAGCAATATCACATCATTCAAGACGACCAACAATTCCGGAACGATTGTTTTCTCCAATCTTAGAGAAGGAAACAATCACTGGGAAGCCATACATGTGGATATTATCTTAGCAAGATATCTTCATACCAATAAGACGAAAGTTGAAATAAAGGGAACCTGGGATAATGATAATAAACCGTACGTAAGCGATACACGTACACTAACGTTTGACACAATCCACGTTACATCATTGCCTACGTTCTCGGTAAAGCGACCGGCTAATGGCATGGCACAGCTTTCGGCCACTCTTACCAAGCAAACTTACAAATACGCTGGGTCAAAGACCTCAAGCGGAGTATGGGGCTACAAGTTCCACTTTGCAAAGAAAATCAATACATCAAGTTTCTGGCCCGTTTCAGCAGACCGCTACACCATCAAGAAGGCTGGAACGAGTGAGTCGACGCTTCAGGACCGAAACGCTACTGACTATGATCTCGGTACAGGTGCATCCAGTGTGGCAGTAACGATGGATGTCCCGAACAACTATGTTCCGACCACCATTTATCCTCTTGTGACAAGATATGCCGAAAAATACACTATATTCCCATACAATAATAATGGAAGTACAGCCGTCACGCAGCCCGTATATGTCAATAAATATGTCACGGTAAAGGTTCCTGGGTTCCCTCGCCCCAACCCCTGTGGAGGAGAGAATCCTAAGAGCACTATTACAGGTGCCATGACTGCAGTTGTTGACTCATGGACAAAAAATATTACTCTGACCTGGACTCCTCAGGTATATGACGCTGACTGTGTCAAGACGGAAGGTAAATGGGTTGTGTTCCGTAAACCGAACAAATCGGGTGGCGTATACGAGCGTATTGGTGACCAGGATTACAGCGTATATGGCAAAGAACAGAATTCCTTTGTTGACACAAAAGATAAGGAATATGGCGTGGAATATATTTATACGGTAGCCTTTGAGCCGAAGGAATGGAATACCACACTGGCTACTCCGTCTCAGGCATCAGATCTTTCTGCTTCTGTGAAAATTACCATGACGAGAGATAATCCTCTGAAGAATCTCACGGCAAGTAAGAATCTGGAAGGCGAGATACAGGTGGACTGCGAATTCACCAGCATACCGGACGCTTCGAAAAAGACATACACCATCGTTCTATACAAGCGCTTGAAAACCAAAGACAATTCCGGAATATGGATCACATCCGACGATTTCAAATATAACGTTGAGGCAGACGTGAACAAATGCACTTTCCATGATAGGGGTGCAGCCAATGCATGTCAGACGTATGAATACAAGGCAACGGTGACGGCACAGGAGACAACCTTCAGCATAGGCGAAAACGGTGGTGTCGAAGGAGCGATAATAGGTGCCACGAATGTCACGAGCGTAGTGGCAAGCCGTGGAACCTATAGTGGTACCGTGCGTCTTACATGGGATGTGGACCAGAAAGGTACCGATCCCACCTACTTCGACGTGCAGCGCAGAGTGCTTGGCAGCACGCAGGAGACAGACTATCAGACCATATACACGACATCAGGAGTGTCTAATATATACAGCTATGAGGATAACACGGCGCAGGCTGGTACTTATTATCAGTATCGTGTGCAATGTTACCGCAATTGTCAGGAGGATGACTCCAAAGAGCCTGTGTATTCTTATGGACTTTCTCAGCAGACCGATGGTTTTGCTTTGGCCACTGGTGTCATCAGCGGTCGCATCTCTTATGGTACCGGAACAGCCGTAGACGGCGTAAAGGTCAGCCTTGAGGCAAACTCCACTGATGGTGATGCTCTGACCTCATTCCATTCCATGCGCATCCAAGGCTCAAAATCATACGTCTGCCTTGATAAGACGGCACAGAAAGACAGCACTGAGTATTTCTCCGTCTTTTCCAACTCGTGGACCGTTCAGATGTATTATAGGTCAGACTCCATTAGGAACAGTAGAAATACGTTCTTTGATGCAGGCATCATGAGCTTGTGCGCCAGTGACGGAGAATTTAATTATATAGCAGAACGCTATTATTATCAGAATAATAAATGGCAATCAACTGGAGAGTGGTATCCTACAGGTATAAGAATTGTTAAGGGCAAGTACTATAATATGTCTTTCACGTATAATAAGGAAGACGCAGACAGTACATTTATCTTACGTGTAATAGACGAGGATGGCAACATGCAGAAAAAGGTTTTCAGTGCTTCTGTAGATCCCTATTATCATCAAAACATAGATAGCGCGGAAATCAGGAAGATTGCCCGCAGACTGATTTATTTTGGGAACAGAGGTAATGGCAGAAATACCTATTGCGTTGCCAATATCGACGAGTGTCGCATCTGGCGCAAGGCTCTCACCGATGCCGAATTGATGCGCAACTACAATCGAGTACTTTCCGGTTCCGAGGATGGACTTTGGGTGTACTATAAGTTTGACGAGGGTATCCAAGACCAGTCCATAGCCTATGACTACTCGAAATCAGGCGGCACACCGAACGGCAACCATGGCGAAATCAAGACTATGAGTGTTTCCGATATTGTACCGAACAAGGACATGCTCTCCATCAGTGGATTGACAGACCAGAACGGAAACTACACCATCAGCGGTGTTCCCTTCTCGGGCGATGGTACCACCTATTCCATCATCCCGTCCCTGGGTGTTCATGACTTCAACCCATCCAAGTCAAGCCGTTTCGTATGTGGCTCATCGCTGGTATACAGCGGAGTGGACTTTACCGATGAGTCTTCCTTCAAGGCAAGTGGTATAGTGCGTTATGCGGGTACCACCATTCCTGTGGAGGGCTGTACGGTGTATGTGGACGGACAGGCCGCCAGCATGAACGGCAATCTGGTACAGACAGATGCGAAGGGTGAATTCCTGGTAAGCGTACCCATCGGTAACCATTATATAGAGGTCAAGAAGGATGGCCACACCTTTGTCAGCAAAGGACGCTTCCCCGCCGATGACAATGGAGTGGGAACCACCGAATTGTTCAATGATGAGAAGCGTAATATCACATTCTGGGATGCCACTCTGGTCAATTATACCGGACGTATCGTGGGAGGTACCATCCAGGCTGATAAGCCTTTGGGATACAAGCAGAGCCAGAACAACATCGGACGCGCAACGTTGAAGTTGGAGTGTAAAGGCAGCGGAGTCTTCAATGCGATAACGAAAGAGACCGAAACGTCCTCCTCATTTGAGCCTAATTCATCAATAGCAGAGGTGCCTTCACAGACCGACAACATCAAGAGTCATGCGTATCGCGGAGCTGGAAATAATTCACAATTTGTCTACATCACCACCGACAGTCTCACGGGTGAATTCTCTGCTCTGCTTCCCCCATTGATCTATGTTCTGAAGGAGGTGAAATTAGTCAATAATGACAAGGAAAATCCCTATGCAGGAAAGAACCTGTTGAAGAATGACTATGATCAAGTGGACTTGACCGATCCTCTTGTGGAATCGTGTGATACCACGTTCACCGAGGGCGGCAAGGCACAAACGTATGCCTATCATACAGCCTACAAGTACGCTTGGCGTACGGATGCTTTCTTCGAAGTCACTCAGCAGAACTGTATAGAGGATGAGTTCGGTATTGACAGTTATGAGATAAATGATGAGATAGGCAAACTCATGGTGGATGTTCGCAAGCGTGTCAAGGGTAGTAGCCAGCAGGATTCCGTTGTCTACAACTATGCTTATCCTCTCTTCGTTTCACAGGACAAGTACACCTTCAACATCAAGGCTTATGAACAGTATGTCAACTATGATGTGCGGTCCGACGAGGATAACCAGCATCCTGTGGATAGGGTGCCCTTGAGCGGACTACCTGTGACCATCAGCAATGCCCTCTCTGGTGACCAGACTGTGTATATGAAGAATAATACAGCGGGAGGAACACCTGGTGAGGTGTACGAGCTGAAGACAAACAGCATTGAGCTCGACAGTCTGGGTCAGTTCTCCTATACATGGATGGCCGGACTGCCCAACATCCAGTCTCCTTACGTCAGAGCCGTACAGTTCTATTACGACATAGATGGTGAGACGAAGCAGTGGAGAGATGGCGGACTCAAGGCAGTCGTTCTGGGTTCTTTGCCCACAGGAAGCAACTTTGTGACTCAGGGTCCCGACCTTCTTGATATGGTCTTGCGCGATCCTCCAGGGTCATACTCAAGTGCCAGCTGGACCAAGGGAACCGTCAGCAGCCAGTTCTCTTCCTATGGTAAGGTGTGGTCTTCTGAAGAAAGGGTTGCCGTAACGAAGAAGAATGGTCTCATACTTGCATTTCAGATTGGCTCCATAGGTTTCACGACGCAACACTCAACAGATGTTGAAAATGACGAGGAAGTCGGTGTGACTTTTACGTCAACTGGAGAAAATGCAAGTTCTTGGACAAGAACGGTCAGCGTGGAAAGGAGCATTTCCACATCTGCCGATCCTGAATATGTGGGTGCCAACGGAGATATCTTTATCGGCTCGTCCACCAATATCATCTTCGGCAAGGCCGACGAGGTGGGACTCGTCAGAGTAGCAGGTGGAAACACTGCAGAACTGAAAGACAAAGAGGTTACCACCACTGGACTTACCTATGGCACGGAGTTCCAGCACACGGTATCCCATATTGAGAATTATCTTCTGCCCAACCTGGAATTGCTGAGAAACAATTTTCTCACTACGGTGCCTGACGTGAACAGCTATACCAACAACACGAATCATGTGGTATATGTGACTTCACTCACGCCCGATGATCCTGCCTTTGGCTCTGACAATGATGATGCCGATGTATGGGGAAATGAAGCCACAGAACGTCCTTCTTCAGACGGTAAATCCTACAGGATGGTACTGCCTAAGTCGGTTCCTAACGATGCTATATTTGTTGACTCGGTGATGTTCTACAATAGTTCTATCAAGAACTGGCTAAAGCATCTGGCAAACAATGAGGAACAGAAGGTAAAGGCTTATGAGAGTAGAGAGGAATATCTTGCCAATAATCTGTCATTTGATGGGGGATCTGCAGTCACCATGACCCAGACCACCGACACCACGAAGACCAGCAGTCATGACGAAACCGATATGGGACTTTTCAATCTGAACCTTTCCACGGGAATGACTGTTGACGGTTTCGGTTTCTCGGCAGCGTTTTCAACCATTACCGGAGGTGGCTCACATAAGATGTCGGAGTCTTCCACCACAGAGTCCACCAGCTTCACCTATACGCTGGAGGATAATCCAGGCGACGCACTCTCAGTGGACGTCTATGACTATCATGACGGATGGGCTCCCATGTTCCGTACAAGAGGCGGACAGACCTCTGCTCCTTACGAGGGAGAGGTGCGTACCTCATATTATAAGCCCGACCAGAAGATTCTCATGGAAGGTACCATGCAGATAGAGAAGCCTGAACTTGCGGTGGACAGCCTCAAGTGGTCTATGGTCAGCAACGTTCCCACAGGTGGAGCTGCCAGTTATACACTGAGTCTCTACAACAACTCCGAGACCAAGGACGATATGTACTACAGACTCCTGGTCAACGATGAGACCAATATCACCGGTGCCAAGCTCACCATAGACGGACTGCCTCTCACAGGAGAGGGCAGAATCATCAGGATTCCTGCTACAGAGACCGTCACCAAGACGCTCTTGCTGGAGCAGACCAACCAGAGCATTCTCCAGTATGACAGCATCAGCATCACACTGGCCTCTCTGGTGCAGTACGATCCTGCCAGCGACTGGCCACCCATTGCCGACACCGTCTATGTGTCTGCACAGTTTGTGCCCTCCTCTTCTCCCGTGCACATGGCTTTAGACAAGGATGTCATCAATACCATCACCAGCGACACCCTGTGCATCACGTTCGACCAGTTTGACCGCAACTATGCCAACCTGAAGGGATTCCGCATCCAGAGTTTCGAACCAGGTGCCACCGATTGGCTCAACATACGGGAATATGTACTTGATCCCAACAACGTGACCAACGGCAAACAGCTCTTGCCCAATGAGGCCAGTGTGGATTACTCTTACAATATGCATAACTTGAGCGATGGTCTCTATCGCTTCAGGGTGCTCTCTATAAGCTCTTACGGAGGACGTGAGATTACACGTTCCAGCAATGAGATTGCCATCAACAAGGATATGCGTAAGCCCATGTCACTCGGCATGCCTCAGCCCACCAATGGTATCCTGGGCGTGGGTGATGACATCAGCGTCACCTTCAACGAGGATATTGTCAGCGGTGCTCTTACCGAAGACGACAACTTCGAGATAACAGCTGTGCTCAATGGTTCGCAGATAGAGCACAATACTGCCCTGGCTCTGCAGGGAGTAGAGCGTGCTGCTTCCACCGAAGCATCCATCTCACTGGCAGGCAAGAGCTTCTCCACGGACATGTGGCTGTACATAGAGAGCGACGGTACCATCCTCTCGCATGGAAGCGGTACCGAGAAGTTCGTTCTCTCTGTAGACCAGGATCACCATCTCGTAATAGCTGTTGGCACAGAATCCTTCGTTTCCAAGGATGTGATGCCCATGGACACCTGGTGCTACCTCACCGTAAGTTATGAGGCAGCCGAAGGTGAGGGAATCCTCAACGCCACTGTTTCAGAATCTTCCAATACCACACCGCTCTTCAAAGCCAACCATGTTCCCGCCTACAACGGAGTGGGCGCACTCAGTATCGGAGAGGGAATCAGGGGAGCCATCCACGAACTCACCCTCTGGGATGTGGCTCATGACAATGGCAAGGCACAGCTGGACCGACAGCGGACCAAGTCTCCCTCCACTGCCAACCTCATGGGTTACTGGAAGATGAACGAGGGCGAGGGCAACAAGGTTACCGACTATGCACGCAACCGCCATCTGGTTTCTGCCGGAGAGACCTGGTATATAAATAATGAGAACAAGGCTGTGGTTCTGGACGGTTCTTCCTATGTGAACATCTTCATAGGTGACCTTGCAGCGGATGCCGAGGACAACCAGGCTGTGGAGTTCTGGATAAAGGCCGACAAGCAGCAGGGCGAGGCTCAGATTCTGAATATGGGTAAGAACGGCCTCTGGATGGACGAAAGCGGACAGCTTAAGTTCACCTCTGACGACAATACTTACGATGCTGGTACCACTTCGCTCTCCGACAACGAATGGCACCACGTTGCCCTCAACGTCCTGCGCACAGGCAACACCACACTCTATGTGGACGGGCAGCGCACCTTCAGCATCTCCTCACGCAATGTGGCCACATTCAATGACGATTACCTTCAGATAGGAGCACGTCGTATCGTGGACAGTACACACTCTTACACCGTGTCTTATGATCGCCATCTCACTGGTCTGGTGGATGAGGTAAGACTGTGGAATGCCACTCTGGATGCTACCACACTTGGCAACAACCGCAAGCTGAGACTGACAGGCGATGAGGCTGGTCTGGTGGCTTACTTCCCCTTCGAGAAGAAGAAGCTTGAAGCTGGTCAGGTAAGGACCGAGGCTTACAGCTCCAGTATCGTTCCTGGCGGAGAGACACACACGGCCACCTATGGCACAGATGCCCTTACCTTCACCGACCAGGCACCGGCTCTCTTGCCCAAGCCTTCGCTGGTCAATGTGGCATTCTCTTATACGGCAAGCAACAACAAGGTGGTCATCAGCCTCGACGAAGAGCCTGCTGCCATAGAGGGTTGCACCATCAACTTCAAGGTTAAGCGTGTGAAGGACAACAATGGAAACTATTCTGACCCCATTTGCTGGACGGCATTCGTGAACCGCAACAGTCTGGCTTGGACCGAGGATAAGTTCAGCCTCACACAGCAGGGAGGAGAGGAGACCACCTTCGTGGCCACCATCACCAACAAGGGTGGCACACAGCAGGAATGGTATCTGACTGGTCTGCCTGCATGGCTCCAGGCTGATGTGGAGAATGGATATGTCGATCCGCTTTCTTCTGTTGACATCTCATTCACCGTGAACAAGACATGTCCCATAGGCAAGTATGCCGAGACCATCTATCTGGTCAATGGCGATGACCTGGCTCAGCCTCTGGCTCTCAACGTTACCGTTACAGGCGAAGTTCCCGACTGGGCTGTGGATGCCAGCAAGTATAGCAGTTCCATGAACGTGGTGGGCACCATGTCAGTGAATGGTGTTCCTTCCACAGACACCGACGATATCGTGGGCGCCTTTGTGGACGGCGAATGCCGCGGCGTGGCCAAGCTTTCTTACAGCAAACGCTATGACGAGTACTTCCTGATGCTCGATGTGGCCTGTCAGTCTTCCGAGAAGGACAAGGAGATAGAGTTCCGCATCTATGACGCCAGCACAGGCATCGTATGGCCCGTGGTGGAGACCACTCCTGTGGTTAAACTCACTTCGGGAGCTATCTGTGGCTCATTTGCCGCCCCCGTCCGCCTCAATGCCCTCAACCTCATAGAGCAGACCATTGCCCTGAACTCAGGATGGAACTGGACCTCTCTGGCTGTCAATGCCGAGGATATGAGTTTAGGTGCAGTGATGAGTGGCGTGGCAGGAGAGAGTGTCTTGATGAAGAGCAAGACCGCCTCTTCCATGACCAACGACGGCATCTGGGAAGGTACTCTCACCAACCTCAATGTTCGTGATATGTACAAGGTACTCATGTCATCAGATGCTCCGCTCACCATCACAGGAGCACGTCCCAATGAGGCTGAACGTACCATCAGCATTGTGCCAGGATGGAACTGGATTGCCTTCAATAGCACATCCATTCAGAGTGTGGCCGATGCCTTTGCCGGACTGAGTCCCGAGGATGGTGACTTGGTGAAGGGTAAGCAGGGCTTCGCCATCTATGACGGATATGAGTGGAACGGTTCGCTGCAGGCACTCACACCCGGACAGGGTTACATGTACATGAGCCAGACCAGTGACACACGCACCTTCCGTTATCCTACAGCCATCTATCGCAAGACCCGCAGCATGGCTCCAGAGCGTACCCTGAGCGGTGTGTTTGTTCCCACCGACAACAGTCTGTATCCAGGCAATATGACTGTGGTGGCACGTGTCACCTATGAAGGCCAACCCCTTGCCGACAATGAGATAGGCGTATTCAACGGACAGGAATGCCGTACGGCTGGCTTCACCAACGAGGATGGCATCGTCTTCCTTACCATTCCTGGAAATGGCGGAGAGGAACTCTCGTTCATCATTCCTTTCAATGGTGTGATGCTCAAGTCCTCTGTCTCCATCTCCTATGAGGATGATGGTATCGTGGGTAGCCCCAGCAGTCCGTTTGCCATCACCTATGGTGAGGATTCCTTAGAAACAGATATCACTGGTGTGAGCGGATCAGACAGCCAGGAGAGCTGGTACACCATCGATGGTATCCGCCTGAGCGGACGTCCCACCTTGCCTGGTGTATACTTCCGTCTGACCTCAGGAGCCAATAGAAAGAGTGAGAAGATAGTGATTAAATAAGATAAGCATCTTATCATGCATAAGTTTCAGCGGGGGGACCACAGTCTCCCCGCTGTTTGTTCCTGATGTCTATGGGTTCAGCAGAACATTCTGTTTCCTGACTTCGTCAATGCGCCACCCAAATTAAGATTGGGGCATCCGACATTTCGATTGATTACCATTTATAACAGTGTGCTCAGTATTTGTAACCTTCATTGCCGACAAGGTTATAAATCTTGTCTG